>Ga0255347_1000823_pt1 | contig 53994 bp, 44 predicted proteins | sample wastewater_treat_2_FD_192479 | JGI IMG/M metagenome (GOLD analysis project Ga0255347, IMG submission 192479) | Wastewater microbial communities from Lulu Island WWTP, Vancouver, Canada - plant24 | ecosystem: Engineered > WWTP > Wastewater > Unclassified | place: Canada: Vancouver, British...
ATGGCCACGTTCCTGGAGGGAATGAATCTGTTCAGGGAGAAAAACCTGGTCGAAAAGCTAGCGGCTTAAAAACCTGCCGGCGATCCGGGTGCGCTGCCACTGTCAACTTAAGTTTCGTTCAGGACATAGAATGAAAAAAATATCACCGACTTATATCAGACTGGCGATTTTGTTATTAGTGCTGTCTGGAAATCTATTGCTAAAAACACTTGAACTGCTGGAATATTCAGCCAGCGGGAAAGCCCTTACATTCTATTTCTCACTGAGCCCTTATCTCACCGAACCATGGAAACTGCTTCTGCCTTTTCACATTGGAGATAATTTTTATCGCTGGTCCACAACCGGTCTCGTGATTTCATCTATTCCTCAGCTTTTCAGTAATATTCTCGGCCCTTATATAACCCTCTATGTGTTCAATGCATTTCTGATCGTCACGACATTCGTGACCAGCTGGTATCTGTTTAAATCAACAATATTCGCTTTCACTATGACGCTCTGCATGGCGTTCGGCACCCAGTTCAACGGACTTTATGGCAATTATTCCATAGTTATTTATTATCTGTTGATCGCATATATTGAAATCAACATACTTTTTCTGGTCCTAATACTCAGAGGCCGTGAAAACACGAAGATATTGAACATCGGTTTCACGATCAGTCTGATTTTAGCTGCCCTCTGCTGGGAAACCTGGATAGACTATGCAGTATTTCTGCTTTTCCTCTTCATTATCTTGTATGTCATCTTTCGGAAAAAGGGCAATGCCGAAGGACTTAAAAAGACTAAAGCCCTCTTTGCGGTACTCATCTCTATCGTTATCGTATACCTTGCTGTGAAGGTAACATACTCTACAGGTGTCTCGGAACATTTTACTCACGGCAAAGAAGGTGAAGTCGTCTTCTCCTATATTCTTGACGACCCAAAATACGGGATGATTGCCGTTGAAGATGTCCTGTCTAATGTCTTGACCCTCAATTTCATCGCCCTGTCCAACTATCTTCCGTCTTTCTTGGTTTCGTCCAACTCCCTGACATCACTGGGTCAAGACGTTGTCACATTGCAATACAACTACCATAAGGACTTATCTCATTTGACTTACTATCATCACCTCTTCTACTGGTATTTTTTAGCAGGTATAGGTTTTGTTATTTTCCTTTATTTCTTTGTACGGTACCTTAAGTCTTCCTTATCGAAACCATGTTCCCGCGATAACATCTTCATATTTGCAGCTTTGCTTCTCATACTGACTGGATCGTTTTCACACATGTTTATAAAATTCCGTCCCTACATGAGCGTGCCGCTATTATCATACAAATGTATTATAAGTATTTTAGGCGTGAGTTATCTGATCTCGTTCCTTCTCATGAAACTGCATCAATCCGGAAGGAAAAGAATGTACATAGCCATCGCATGTCTTTCATGGTTTTTGATCGTTTTCGGAGGTTTTACCAGAAACGCAACACTATCCCATTTAGGCTCGCTGGTGATGCCGGGCTCGAATTATGCGCATATCCCCGAGCCATTAAGACATTCGCCGATCAAAAATTTTGAAAAAGCCATGCTTTATTATCAAAAGTATCAATAATTCCAATAGATCGGCAGACAGTCCATGCACAGAGAAATCAGTAAATGCAGGATTTGCGGAAACAGGGACTTAAGCCCCATTCTCAACCTTGGCGAGCAAAGCCTCACCGGCGTGTTTCCCAAATCAAGGAATGACCGGTTGACAGCGGGACCCCTTGAGCTTGTCAAATGCCTTGAAAGCAAAGCCAATGACGTGTGCGGTCTTGTTCAATTGCGCCACAGCTACAACGTGAGTGAGATGTACGGCGAAAACTACGGCTACCGATCGGGCTTGAACAGTTCTATGGTTGTCCATCTTAACGATGTCGTGGACAAGGTTCTGAAATTAACCGATTTGGAACAGGATGATTTGATCATTGACATTGGCAGCAACGACGGCACCTTATTGAACGCTTATCCGCAGAGCCGTTATACCTATGTGGGGATTGATCCAACGGCGGAGAAGTTCAGGAAATACTACAGGGCCGATATAATAATTATCTCTGATTTTTTCAGCGCTGCGACAGTTACGAAGACATTTGGAAAGAAAAAAGCGAAAATTGTTACGTCCATTGCTATGTTTTACGATCTGGAGGACCCCCTGGGTTTCGTCCGAAATGTTCACGACATCATGGATGATGAGGGCATATGGGTCTTTGAGCAGAGTTACATGCCGCTGATGTTAGAGAGAAATGCCTATGATACAGTCTGTCACGAACATCTCGAGTATTATGGCCTGAGGCAGGTTAAATGGCTGCTGGACCGAGCCGGCATGAAGATAGTCGACATTGAAGTAAATGATGTAAATGGGGGTAGCTTCAAGATCACCGCTGCGAAAGCCCGGTCCCTGAAAAAAGAGTGTTCGGATATCCTTCGACCGTTGCTTGAAAATGAGAATATTTACAGGAATCTGGCGCCGTTCAGACTATTCGAGAAAAACGTCAGGAAGCACAGGAAGCAATTGATTTTTTTCCTCAAGAGACTCTGCAGGGAAAATAAAACGGTACTGGGGTACGGCGCCTCTACAAAAGGAAACGTCATTCTGCAGTACTGCGAGTTGACGGAAAAAGAGATTCCCTATATCGCTGAAGTAAACGAGGATAAATTTGGCGCGTTTACGCCCAAAACCCTCATCCCGATCATCTCGGAAAAAGAGGCGAAAGCCATGAAGCCTGACTATTTTTTGGTGCTTCCATGGCATTTTAAGGAAAATATTCTTCAGAGAGAGAGGGAAACCCTTGCTTCAGGGATAAAATTTATTTTTCCACTGCCCGATATCGAGGTCATTTCAATCCCGGGAAACGTCAAACCATAGATGTCATGTCCAGTTTAGAAAGAATATCGGTCATACTTCCGACATACAACGAACGATTCAACATCATTCCCCTCATCCGGGCCATCGGGGAAGTCTTGACGGGTCGGGAATATGAGGTTCTTGTCGTGGATGATAACAGCCCCGACGGGACCTATCAGGCCGTCGTCGACCTTCAAGACCCAAGAGTAAAGGCAATACTCCGGGTTCGGGACCGAGGTCTCGCATTTTCGATTCGCTGCGGTTTGGAGAGCGCAACAGGCAGTATTTTTGTCATTATGGATTCCGATTTTAATCACCAGCCACAGTATCTTCCGTTCATGGTCGACGCCCTAGCTTACTATGACTGCGTATCCGGGTCCCGCTTCGTCTACGGCGGCCGGATGGACAGCCGGGCGCGGCACCTTATGAGTTGGGTGTTTAACATATTCAACCGGTTGGTCACGGGCGGACAGGTAACGGACAGTCTTTATGGATTTATCGCCATCAAGCGGGAGATCCTGGAGAGTTGCGACTACAACAACATCTTTTGGGGCTACGGTGATTACTGCATTCGTCTGATGTATTACCTGCAGAGGCAGAATAGATCTATTCTCCAATTTCCCGCCGTTAATGGGCGGCGTCTTTCCGGTACCCGCAATGACAGAATGTTGCCTGTCTTCCTGCAATACACAAAGGAAGTTCTTTCTTTAAGCCTCCGGAAGAGATTGCGTCCAAACCATGATCATGATACCCGATGACCTTTATGCACGGATTCGACGATCCATGCCTATTCCCTGTGTAGATCTGCTCGTCAAATATCGTGAAGACCGTGTTCTATTTTTGAAACGAAGAAACCCACCGGCTGAAGGCGAGTGGTGGTTTCCAGGAGGACGGGTTCATCTCTATGAACTTCGGGTCGATGCAGCGAAAAGAAAGCTTAGAGAAGAGTGCGGTATAGAGGCTGATCCCTGCGGGGAACTTGGAACATTCGATCTTTTCTTCTGTAACGACCAGATGGCCACGACGCATCACCACACCATTACGACTGTGTATGAATTTCACATTGATATTGCCGAAGTGAAACTGGACGCTCAGAGCACAGCGTATAGATGGATGACGACGCGAGAGTGCCTAAGCGAGATTCGACACCCTTTCCTCCGTCACATCCTCGAGAGACATGGTGTCTGAAAGAAAAGCAGAACCGCACCGATTGCAGTATCAGATCATCCGAGAGGCCGATGAGCGGATCATTGATCAGGTTGTGTTGCTGCATCATGAAGCGCTGTCCTATCGCAGTTTCATCACCACGTTCGGGTTGCCTTTTCTCGCTGCACTCTATCGAGAGATTTTGAAGCAGGGTATCGGTTTTTTGGTGGTGGTGCACGAACAGTTTCATGTGCATGGCTTCACACTTGGCACGATCGACAGCTCGCGTCTCCTGACCATCATGATTAAGCGGTTCTACGTTTTTTTACCGCTGATGCTGAGGCGGCTGTTTTCTGACTGGCGTGCCCTCCACAAGCTCTTTCAGACATTTTTCTACCTGGAGAAGGAAGACACCAATATTCAAGCGGAACTCGTTGTTATTGTTGTGGATGCCGAACTGCGCTCAAAGGGAATCGGCCGGACACTGCTCAGGATGCTTGATGACGAATTCCTCCATCAGGGAATCCATAAATATAAAGTCACTGTTCATGAGGAGATGAAGGCATCGAATCATTTCTACACGAAAAACGGGATGCAGATTCAACGAACATTCCGGATGTATGGTCACACCTGGAATCTGTTCGTACGTGAAATCGACAAGAAATAGCACCAGATGAAAATGCCGCGAGCTCAACATTGCGCTGAATTATATTTAAGCCTTAACGGGTAGGTTCCTGAGATGACTGAAATTCGAATCCCCTGGGCTAAGCCGCGTTTTACAGATCGCGAACAGTTCCACCTCATGCAAGCGCTCCGCTCAACCTGGATTTCAGGAGGATACTACGTAGGCAAGTTCGAGGAGGAATTCAACCGGTATATCGGCGCGACACACGGCCTGACCGTCGCAAACGGGACTGTCGCACTTCACCTCTCGATGCTGGCCCTCGGACTCGGCCCGGGTGACGAGGTGGTCGTGCCCGGCTATACCTTTGTCGCTCCAGGCAACATGGCGATCGCCGTCGGCGCACGGCCCGTTTTCGTCGAAATCGACCCTGGAACATGGTGCATCGATCCATCGGCTGTGGAAGAGGCCATCGGCTCCAGGACGAAGGCGATCGTTGCCGTTCATATCTACGGCAGTATCTGCGACATGAACGCACTGACTGATATCGCGCGGAGACATAGGCTGGCACTGATCGAGGATGCGGCCGAAGCAGCCTTCTCTCGATACGAAGGTAAACAGGCCGGGACCATGGGCGACCTGGGCTGTTTCAGCTTTCAGGCAACAAAGACGATCACGATGGGCGAAGGCGGATTCGTTGTTACACGTTCAGCCGAACTCCACAATAAGATGCGACAAATTCGCGATCACGGCATGCGAAAGGACAAACGCTACTGGCACGATCTGGTCGGTTTCAATTTCCGCCTGACCAACCTGCAGGCAGCGGTGGGTTTCGGTCAGCTGGAGACCATCGAGGAGATCCTCTCCCTGCGCCGATTGATGTATCAGCGATATTATAATCGTCTCCGTGACGTCCCCGGCATTGTTCTGCAGCAGTTCCGCCCCCAGGTGGATCCCGTGGTATGGGCGGTGGCATTGCGGCTCGAGCCTCACGCCTTTCGGCTTGATCGAGACAGCGTAATGACAGCACTGCTTGAAGAGGGCATTGAAACCCGGCCGGGTTTCTATCCCTTCGGTGTCATGCCCGCTTACGAGGCGCCGCGGTTAAAAATAGCCGAGGAAGTGGCTTCGCAGGTGATCAGCCTCCCTTCCTATCCATCCTTGACGGAGGATGAGATTAACTGGATCTGCGACGAACTTCTCCGTCTTCGACGATGACGATACGTTTCAAAGGCAACTTTCTCGAAAACTACTTGCGCGTGGCCCCGGCGGCACTGGCTATCGAACGCTGCTTTGAATGCGAGATCCTGTCTCGGCAGGACTTTGAACCACCGGTTCTCGACATCGGCTGCGGCGACGGGGTTTTCGCCTCAGTCCTTTTTGACGAGCAAGTAGATCTCGGCATAGACCCCGATCCCGATGAGGTTGAACAGGCCCGTAAACAAGGATGTTATCGAAAGCTTATCCAGTGCCCGGGCCATGCGATCCCAGAGGCGGATGGTGAATTCCGAACAATTTTCAGCAACAGCGTCCTCGAGCACATCGTCGAAATTGAACCTGTGCTCGTCGAGGCAAGAAGGCTCCTGGCCCCGGGCGGCTCGTTCTATGTCACGGTTCCTTCTCATCATTTCGATCGTTTCAGCGCCGGATTCCGGCTGCTCAGCGCCTGCGGTCTGAAAGGGCTGGCGGAACGCTACCGTCATTTCTATGACCGTTTCTGGAAGCATTACCACTACTATACGATAGACGAGTGGCGAGCCATTTTTCAGCGAGCAGGTTTCAGAGTTGCCGCCATGCAGGCCTATTGCCCGAAAAATATATGTACCCTGAATGACCTCCTGGTGCCGTTGGCCTTCCCGGGCCTGGTGGCAAAGATACTCACCGGCCGCTGGTTCTTTTTCCCTAGCATCCGGCGGGTATACAGCCCAGCCCTGACCATGATCCTCAAGCCTGGGATAAAAATAGATCCTGATCTCCAGGACGGAGGGATGCTGTTTTTCACATTGAGCCACAGTTCCACAACTTTCCAATAAGGACCAGGGAAGCGATTTTACTCTGTGCAAGCGTCACAATCTCCTGGAAAACCTGAACAGCAACCGGGAATCGGATATCATTATCGATTCAAAGACCAGGCACCTTTGTGGAAGTTAGAAGACTACTCGTTCTTTATAAATTATTGATATACGATGCATAATTGATGATCTTGAAACGTGGTGCTTTGGGACAATAGGGACATTTTCCGTGGATTTTAAACGAAGGATTAGTAATGAGGAACTATCTTCCTGACAATTGACCAAGAGACGGAAAATAATGACTCAATCTTTTTCAATCAACCAATCTATAAGATTATTACTACGCCATCTCAGCCTGTTATGGCGGGTCACATTGAATGATTTGAAAATCCAATACGCAGGGTCTTTTTTCGGCGTTGGCTGGGCCGTTTTGACCCCGCTTGTCTTACTTGCCATTTATGCAGCAGTTTATCTAATCATCTTCCAAATACGAATTTCTAACCTGACACCTCTTCAATACATTCTTTACATGTTTGCCGGACTGGTCCCCTTCTTGATGACAAGTGAAGCACTTGTTAATGGAGCGGGATCAGTCGTCGCCAATAAGGCAGTCTGGACAAACACCGTTTTCCCGATCGATCTGGCGCCAGTTAAATCTGTTCTGATGAGCCAGATACCCATGGTTGTGGGGTTAGTAGTGATTACGTATATTCTCCTATTTACAGGAACAATCTCATGGGTTTCCCTTCTTCTTCCGATTGTGTGGGGCCTTCACATACTATTTTTGATCGGGCTTACATGGGTGTTATCGTTACTCACTATTATTTTAAGAGACATCCGGAATGTCATTGCCCTGTTAATGATGGCTCTGATGATTCTCTCCCCTATTGCCTATACGCCAGACATGGTCCCCCACGGTCTCAAGATCTTACTTGTGCTGAACCCGCTTGCGTACTTTATCATGGCTTATCAAAGCATTTTAGTTCTTGGTCAAGTTCCTGAAGTTCTCGATTGGATTATAATGGTGGCGATGTCCTTAACCGTCTTTTTCCTCGGGAGCTACTTTTTTGGCCGTGCAAAGGCCGCTTTGATTGAATATGTGTGAAAAAACGGCTATTCGACTGTGTGACGTTGGAAAAATGTTCAAAGTGTTCCCGAGTTACACAGATCGTATTCTGGACGCACTCGGTATTACTCGATGGATTCCATTGAGAAAAATCAGATACAATCAATTTTGGGCACTGCGAGGTATCAATTTCGAATTGCCGGCCGGGCATAGGATCGGGATCATCGGGCGCAACGGCGCCGGGAAAAGCACACTCTTGAAACTTGTAACGGGGAATCTGTCACCATCAGAAGGAACGATATTAGTGAATGGGCAGGTTCAAGCCCTCTTTGAAACCGGAGCCGGTTTTCACCCCGACTTTACGGGATATGAGAACATCCGTTCATCCCTCATGTACCAGGGATTTTCCCGTGATGAGATCGTGGCCGCAATCGAAGATATCGCCGAGTTCACGGAATTGGGACCTTTTCTCGGCCAGCCATTCAAAACATATTCGACAGGCATGCAGGCCCGATTGACCTTTGCCACGGCAACATCGATAAAGCCGGACATTCTTATCATTGACGAAATCCTCGGTGCCGGAGACAGCTACTTCTTCAATAAATCACAGGAGCGGATGAACCGCCTTGTCGAAAAGAGCGGTGCGTCCGTTTTGATCGTATCCCATGCTCTCGACCAAATCGTACGGTTCTGTGAAGAGGCCATCTGGATCGACCGAGGGAAGATCGTAGAGCGCGGTCCGGCTATGAACATTGTCGATTCCTACCAGAGATTCATCCGCCTACTCGATGATCGCCGGTTGAAGGCTAAGAACAAGAAAATTCATACTGGTCGGTACTATCACGACCAGTATGACCATTATGGAGACTCCCTGCTTTTAATCTTTCAACTTATCGGAAAACGCGAGGCTTCCGCTGATATATCGGAGATTAGACTTTTGAAAGGTGACCGGGTCGAGGAGAAACTGCTGGTTGGTGATGTTCAAGACACCAACCCTTATGAATCCGTGCACGTTGTGCTAACGGAATCCCAATGGTCCGACCCGAGAAAGCAGAATGGTCGGTTCTTTAGGGAATTGCATCTCAATACAATGGGCAGTGCTGTGACGACTGGCCATGTGGTCATTTATTCCCATGGTTTCTTCGAGGGAAGCTATTCCATAGAAGTTGAATATAGAACTGCAAAAGAGGGGGTTCTCTCGCTGACTGTGTCCCGACAGGGAGACATCTTACTCGATCAGCAATTGTTGCCGCAGACTGATGGCGAATGGATGGTCAGTAGCCATCTAATCGACAATCTGAACGCAATAAGAGACGAGGGTCAGGATAGCCCTGAGAGCCCGAGCCAGACTTCCGAAGAACGAAATGGTTCACGAGGCAAATCGAGACACATCATCAGATGGCCGAGCGATGGGTCGATAAAGATCGAAAACGTAGCGATGTTTAGTCAAGATGGTATTGAAAAGGCCGTCTACCAGGCAGGCGAACCCCTCCTTTTTCGGATGACCATCCAGGCACAAAGAGACGGCCACTTTGAATTTATCCCCACGGCGACACTTTACCGCCTCGACGGCGTATTTGTTTCAAATTTTATCGGTCCTGTCTATCCCCTTGATCTCAAAAAAAGTGAGAAAAAAGAGTTCCAGATGACTCTAAATTCTCTAAATCTCGGGAGTGGACATTACGTCTTCTCGGCGGCAATTTTCGAAAAAACTATAACCGAAAAATCGCGGTACGACCTTATCTCGAGAGGTTATGAATTTCAGGTACTTAACAATGATCCTCTTCTGGCTAGCGCTGTGTTCTCGCATCCCAGCGTCTGGTCACCCATATAGCCATAAGGATTGTCACGAAGATATTGCAGCCGTTATCTATTGACATCTCATCCCGGCAGAGACATGACAGCGAATAGTGTATCTCAGCAAAAAGAACCCATCAACGGCATATTAATTATTTATCATCATTACTACAAGCCAGTAGCCAGCAATATACTGGAGCATATTGATTCATTTAGAAAATATTCCCATTTCAATGTATGGGCGGTGAATGTGGAGTTGGGGTTTCCCAAGGTGCTCCGTGATTACGAGTTTCAGGTCATTGTGCTGCACTATTCCCTTTTTGGATGGTTGCCCTTCTACCTGAGCAAGGAGTATCTGGAGTATCTCGCGGAGAGTGAAGGCAGTTACAAGATCGCCTTTTTTCAGGATGAGTACCGTTACTGGCCCGAGCGTTCCGACTTGTTGAATCGCTACAAGTTTGATTGCGTATACACCTGCATTGAACCGGCCTATTTCAAGGACACCTACCAGCGGTACACCAATGTACCCAAGCTGTTCACCTATATTCCAGGCTATGTCAGTGATGACATGGTCAAGTTGGCCCGGGAAGTCACCAAGTCCGACAGGGAGCGGACGATCGACATCGGTTACCGTGGAAGACAGTCGTACCATTACATGGGACGGGGCGGAAGAGAGAAGCACGAGATAGGATCACGTTTCCGGGAACTGGCCTCCGGCCTGGGTTTCAAATTGGACATCGAGATGGAAGAGCACAAGCGTATTTACGGCAGGCAATGGCTTGAGTTTTTAGCGAACTGCCGGGCGGTTTTAGGGGTGGAGGCGGGGGTGTCGATTTTCGATATCGATAACGTGATCTACCCGCAATACCAAACGATGCTGGCAGAGAATCCAAAGATTACCTTTGAAGAGGTTTATAACAGGCTCCTGTTTCAACATGAAGGCAAGGGGGTTTACTATCGCACGGTCAGTCCTCGCGCCTTCGAGGCGGCTGCCGTACGCACCTGTCAGATCCTGTACGAAGGGAATTACTCCGGAATTTTGAAGCCGATGGTGCATTATATTCCCTTGAAGAAGGACTTCTCCAATTTTGATCAGGTCATCGCGATGTACCGCGATGAGTCGCTTCGCAGGGAGCTGACCAATAATGCCTATCGCGACCTGATCGCCTCCGGACAATACAGCTACCGGCAATTCATCAATACATTCGACGAGGAATTGATAAAATCTGGTCTGTCACAGAAGATAGATTACGAAATGACTAAAAGAATTGACGCGCAATTTCAAAGTTTTGAAAATCTTCAAATGAAAAAACTGTTGCAGGCGAAACATATCGAATTCGATGATATCTATCTCAAATATATTGCCTTGCAGACGCAATATATGGAGCAACAGACCGAACTTAATGATATCTACTCTAAATATTTAGCCTTGCAGACACAATACACGGAGCAACAGGCAAAAGGTGCTAAAAAATGATCGAATTAAACAGACCTCCTTTTTTCAGAAAAAGTCTAAAACGTCTCATTAAACTATACATAAACAGTGCTCGGTAACCTCTGCGTCAATCGGTTGTAAATAAAAATATTTACATTTTCCCCCCAAAACATTTGTTGAATTGTTGGCACTTCATTTCGCGAAAAAGTTAGGAGGGCTTTCTGTTTTGGTTATATAAACAAAACAGATGAACGCATGGATCCGTCTTTCTCTGAACAGACAGGCGAACAATGATGCAAAGGAAAAAGATTAATGGTATTTTAATTATTTATCATCATTATCTCTCACCTTATGCGTCCATGATCATGGAACTTGTGGCGTCATTCCAACGGCATTCCCATTTCAATGTATGGGCGGTGAATGTGGAGTTGGGGTTTCCCAAGGTGCTCCGTGATTACGAGTTTCAGGTCATTGTGCTGCACTATTCCCTTTTTGGATGGTTGCCCTTCTACCTGAGCAAGGAGTATCTGGAGTATCTCGCGGAGAGTGAAGGCAGTTACAAGATCGCCTTTTTTCAGGATGAGTACCGTTACTGGCCCGAGCGTTCCGACTTGTTGAATCGCTACAAGTTTGATTGCGTATACACCTGCATTGAACCGGCCTATTTCAAGGACACCTACCAGCGGTACACCAATGTACCCAAGCTGTTCACCTATATTCCAGGCTATGTCAGTGATGACATGGTCAAGTTGGCCCGGGAAGTCACCAAGTCCGACAGGGAGCGGACGATCGACATCGGTTACCGTGGAAGACAGTCGTACCATTACATGGGACGGGGCGGAAGAGAGAAGCACGAGATAGGATCACGTTTCCGGGAACTGGCCTCCGGCCTGGGTTTCAAATTGGACATCGAGATGGAAGAGCACAAGCGTATTTACGGCAGGCAATGGCTTGAGTTTTTAGCGAACTGCCGGGCGGTTTTAGGGGTGGAGGCGGGGGTGTCGATTTTCGATATCGATAACGTGATCTACCCGCAATACCAAACGATGCTGGCAGAGAATCCAAAGATTACCTTTGAAGAGGTTTATAACAGGCTCCTGTTTCAACATGAAGGCAAGGGGGTTTACTATCGCACGGTCAGTCCTCGCGCCTTCGAGGCGGCTGCCGTACGCACCTGTCAGATCCTGTACGAAGGGAATTACTCCGGAATTTTGAAGCCGATGGTGCATTATATTCCCTTGAAGAAGGACTTCTCCAATTTTGATCAGGTCATCGCGATGTACCGCGATGAGTCGCTTCGCAGGGAGCTGACCAATAATGCCTATCGCGACCTGATCGCCTCCGGACAATACAGCTACCGGCAATTCATCGAAATGTTCGACCAAGAACTGATAAAAATGGGGATATCCTTAAAAGTATCTCCTGCGTCAGTTTTGAAAATCAGCGCAAGGCTCTCAGAGCAAAGGGTATCTGTTAAAATACGGAAGCAGTTAAAACATTTCGCAGAGATGATCAAGGGGCTGAAAGTTAAAACCAGGAGCCAACTGGCGCGCTCCCTGTATTTGAAAAGACTCTACAGGAAAATCAAATCCATCAAAGGCCGTATGCGACAATATTAATTTATCATAAAGTGATAATTGTCTTCTTATTAACATAAGACAGGATTATCAGGTTGCAATTTAATCGTCTTTCAGAAAAATTATGGTTGCCCAATATATCTGGACAAAGAGTGGAATAAAGGAATACAACGTCCAACCGAAACATCGATAATAGGCGCCTTCACAGAAGGGAGGATAAAATGAACAAGGCACTGGTCATCGGCTCTGAAGGAAACATCGGTACGGTTCTCGTCAAGCATCTTCGAGAAAAAGGGTACGAGGTATTGGAAGTAGACATCAAGTCCGGATACCGTGATAATTATATGGTAGCGGATATAAACCACCCCATCGATTTACTGCCCGCCTTCGATTGGCAGCCAGACGTTGTTTTTCTCCTGTCTGCAATGGTGAGCCGTGTAACCTGTGAACAATCGGGCTGTCTGTCTATAATGACAAATTTGGGGGGGATCAACAATATTCTGCAATTAAGCAAGCGCGTGAATGCAAAAACCGTATTCTTCTCAACCTCCGAGGTTTACGGTCCGGAATGTGACCCCATGGACGAGACTATGCCCAATCCGTCACCGAACAACCGTTATGGTCTATCCAAGCTTCTCGGTGAGAAACTTGTTGAATACGAAGTAAAGAATTACGGTTTACGTGCTGTGACTATTCGCCCCTTTATGATGTACGATGAAGAAGAGAGCTTTGGGGATCATCGTTCTGCGATGATTCGATTTGCCGGCAATTTGGCGCTTGGCAAATCAATCGAAGTCCACATTGGAAGTGCGCGAAGTTGGTTTCATGCATCCGACGCGGTTCGATCTATTGAAGCGGCGGTTCATACTAAAGAATACGCCATCATCAATATTGGTCATCCCCATGTCATAACAATGGACGATCTTGCAGAAATGGTACGCCAAGAACTTAAGGCACCAAAGGAATTAATTAAATATGTTGATATCCCGTCGAGGATGACACTGGTCAAAAGACCCACCCTCGATCGGCAGCGAATATTGCTCGGCGTTGAACCAAAAGTCTCTCTTGAAGAGGGCGTAAAACGTGTATGCAGACGTGTGCCGGAAAGAATAGCATTTGGCGAAAAATGGCGATGATAATTTTACATTCTGTCCTGCCGGTTATTTGAATTTGGTGCGATGGTCCAACACATGGCAAGGCTCTATCTGACGTGGCTCTGAGGAGGAAATATCATTTAGAATTCTGAGAAACCAGAAGGAATAATCCCGTGTCATCTTCATTAAAAATTATCACGATCGTCGGTGCCCGGCCCCAGTTCATCAAAGCGGCCCCGATCAGCAAGGCCCTCCGCAAGGCAGGTCACGAAGAGTTTCTCGTCCACACCGGGCAGCACTACGACTACGCCATGTCGGAGGTGTTTTTCGAGGAACTACGGATGCCCCAGCCGGATTTAAACCTGGGCGTTGGTTCCGGTTCCCATGCTCAGCAAACGGCACAGATGCTTGTCCGGATCGAGAAAATCTTAGACGAGATGAAGCCCGATTGGGTTCTTGTGTACGGAGACACCAATTCAACTCTGGCCGGTGCCCTGGCTGCGTCGAAAATCAATTTGCCCATCGCCCATGTCGAGTCAGGCCTGCGCAGTTTTAACCGGACGATGCCCGAAGAAATCAATCGTGTGATTACGGATCACCTGTCGAGCCTTCTGTTCTGTCCCAGCGATACTGCCATGAAGAACCTGGCGCATGAGGGCATCAAAGACGGAGTCCATCTTGTTGGGGATGTCATGTACGAGATTCTTCTCCTCGTCCGTGAGTATGCCGCGAGGCAATCGAATGTTCTGGCAAACCTGAGAGTGCAGGAAAAGAATTACCTTCTTGCAACGGTCCATCGTGCGGAAAATACGGATGATTTCGGCCGTCTGAAGAAGATTATAACGACTTTCGACCGCATAAACGAAACCATCCTGTTCCCCGTGCATCCCAGGACGAAGAAGTCCTTAGAGGCTCTCGGCTACAAACCCGCGCCTCATGTACGTTTGATCGATCCGCTGGGATATGTAGATATGGTCACTCTCGAACAATCAGCCAGGATGATCTTGACGGACTCGGGGGGAATTCAGAAAGAGGCATACTGGTTAGGAGTCCCCTGTATCACTTTACGGGACGAGACGGAATGGGTCGAAACCGTTGAAACCGGTTGGAATTTACTGACGGGCGTGGAACCGGAAAAGGTAATTCAATCCGTCTTGTCATTCCGATCTCCAGAATTCAGGCCCTCCATTTATGGCGATGGTGAAGCATCCATTCGTTGCGTCAAGCTGCTGGAAAACAACAGGTCGAGCACGCCGAAAGCATAGAATCTATAATCGGCTTATTTCTATGCAGCAGGATTCTCAAAATCCACGAGAGAAATTGATTCACGAATATTCTGCCCGGTAACTTGACGTTTGAAGATCACAGGGCAGATCAAACACCTCTTTTACCCTTTCGGTCGGCTTACCTTAAATTATAGATGTCTGATTTATCGTTTCGACACCTCGTCAATAATTCCCTTATATACGGCTTGGGCCAGGTTCTAAGTCGCTTCATCAGTTTCCTTTTACTCCCCCTCTTCACCGCATACCTGTCACCCAATGATTACGGAATAATCGCGATTCTCGCTGTCATGAATCTAGTCGTTACCTCCGTCTTCTCGCTCGGTTTCGGGTCAGCGACGGGGCTTTGCTACTTCGCCGGCGATGGTCCGCGCAGAAAGGCCGACACGATCTGGACCTCTGTCTTCATCCTGATGCTGAGTGTTCTCGTCATGAGTGCAAGCGCCTATATCTTTCCTCGTCAGATCAGCGAGATTCTCTTCCACACACCGGATCACAACCGCCTGGTGACACTATCCATGTTATCGGCGGGAACGATCATTCTAAACGCGCAATTCATGCTTTATCTGATGTTCGAAAAGCGGGCGGTCCTATACGTGGTCATCACGACTACGGTGACTTTACTCTCGCTGGCGTTGAGTGTACTTACCGTCGTATTTCTCGGGAGGGGTGTCGCGGGCGTGATCGAGAGTCTCCTGATTTCGCATGTCGCCGGATTGATTATGCTCATTATCCCCACCATTCGCGGTCTCCCGATACGTCTGAATGGTGACATTGCACTGGAGCTTCTCAGATTTGGAATTCCTCTGATCCCATCGGCTCTCTTCCTCTTCATCCTCCAGCCGGCCAACCAGTATATCCTCGAACGATTCCGTGGACTTGATGAGGTAGGCGTTTATGTCATCGGGTTTAGTTTTGGTGCGGTAATGAATTTTCTCGTCTCGGCTTTCTCGAGCGCATGGTATCCCCACTTCATGGCCTTTATGAATCATCCGGAGGAAGCAAGGTATACCTTCGGCAGGGTCATCACCGGTTATATTTTGGGTTTTGGCGTCACAAGTCTCCTGTTTTACGCTTTGGCCAAACCGGTGGTACTGATCATGACACAATTACCCTTCCACGACGCCTACAAGGTTGTCGGCATGACATCAACGGCCTATTTTCTCAGCGGCCTGTTCATGCTGCTGCTGCCCGCCGTTTATTTCGCCAAGGAAGTGAAATACATCAGTGTCATACAAGGTGTTTCTGCCTTGGTAGCTGTGCTGCTCAACCTAGCTCTGATCCCATGGCTGGGCTTAATCGGTGCGGCGCTGGCCCTCGTGCTTGGGCATGTTGCGTTGGTCGTTTTCCAGTATGCCTGGAATCGTTACAGGCAAGGTGTATATCTTCAGATTTATTACGATTGGAAACGGATCGCCCGATTCGGCACATTTTATGTGCTGATCGCCGCGTTAACGTTGTGGCCGCGTCACTGCAACATTTTATATGAGATAATGTTATCCGTTTGCATGTCTGCCATGTTGATCTTTGTGCTTTATATACTCCTGACGGAGGACGAAAAGCGATTTCTGACTTCAATCATCACGCAGATGAAACCATGAATATTTATTCATCTATTCAATATCGCCCTATGGACAAACAAAATTACAATTCAAAAATACTTTTTCGGTCATGATAGGACGATTCCTTTTCTTGATTCGTCCCAAGTCAACGGATTTGAAAATATGAGGAGATCGTTGTTGGAGGTCTGCCGCATGACAGGGCACACACTCCGTGGAGCGAGGAAAATCTGCAGCCACCAATGAATCGTTCAACCTTAAAGTGTTGGATGGCCTGACCGACAGACGCCGAAAACAATGAACAATAAAAAGGCCATTAACGGTATATTATTAATCTACAACCATCCATTGAGGCATGATGCACCCACAATCCTTGAGCATGTGGATGCCTTTCCCCGATATTCCCGATTCAAGGTCTGGACAATCAACACAGAAGGAGGGTTCCGCCGTGGGTTGCAGGATCTTCGCTTCCGGATTGTCCTGCTTCACTACTCCCTGTTTGGGTACTGGCCTTACCTCCAGCTAAATAAAAGATTCCTGCACTATCTTGCCAATGACAAGATGAGTTACAAAATCGCTTTTTTCCAGGACGAATACCGTTTCTGTCAGCCCCGCTTCGATTTCATCAATTACTTCGGAATTGACTGCATCTACACGCTGATAGAACCGGCTTATTTCAAAGATGTTTATCAAAAATACTCTCGTGCGAAATCTCTTATTTATACGATTCCAGGTTATGTCAGTGTTGATCTCATCGATCGTGCGAATCGACTGTACAAACCGGACGAAGACAGGCGGATCGATATCGGATATCGTAGCCGCCGTCTCGAGTACTATGCCGGAAAGGGTGGCCAGGAAAAAACAGAAATTGCCCTTCTCTTCAGCGAGTGGAGTCGTAATCTGGACCTGAGGCTCGATATTGAGACAGAAGAAAGTCAAAGAATTTATGGCGAAAACTGGTATAAATTTATCGCCGAATGTCGAGGAGTCTTAGGCGTCGAGGCTGGTGTTTCGATTTTCGATACCGAAGACCGGGTGCGAAAAGAATATGAGCGCATGCTGGCCGATAATCCTGCCTTGTGTTTCGAGGAAATATCAAACAGGCTATTATGTCAGTGGGAAGGGAACGTCTATTACAGAACCATTAGCCCCCGCCATTTCGAGGCGGCAGCCTTCAGGGTTTGTCAAATTCTCTTTGAGGGAAAGTATTCCGGAATCCTCCGTCCCATGGTGCATTATATCCCGTTGAAGAAGGACTTTTCCAATTTCGCTGAGGTCATTCGTCTCTTCGAAGACAAGAATGTGAGACAACAGCTAACAGAAAACGCCTATCGGGATTTGGTCGCTTCAGGCAGATACAGCTACCAGAATTTTATAACTGGTTTCGATCAGCATCTCATCGATAAAGGGTTCAACCCGGAGATCAACAAGCGGCATATGGAGGAGATTTCGAAGACGCTCGCCAAAGGCATGCTTTATTCAAAGCTCCGTACATTCATGAAGGCGATTCGGTATTACCCCTTCCCGGGAAAAGCTATATTGACAAATCCGCTGAAGCCGCTTGTAGAAAAATATCGTTATTATCGTCGTGGCAAACTTGAGAACAACCGCCGGACATATCGCAGCGGAGGAGACCTTTAATCATGTGTGGAATTGCAGGAATCATCAATTTAAATCGGGCGCCCGTCGCAGATCTCGATCACAAGTTGGGCATCATGAACAAATTACAGAAGCACCGGGGACCGGATGGCGAAGGGATCTGGTGTCATCCCTCCGGAAGGGTCGGTCTTGCCCACGTGCGTTTAAGCATTATCGACCTATCCCCGGCGGGCAGCCAGCCCATGACGGATAGCGCCGGTAATTGGATCGTCTATAACGGCGAGATTTACAATTACATCGAATTGCGCAAGGAACTGGGCGAGGAGAACTTTATCACCAACTCCGATACGGAAGTGATCCTTCATGCCTACCGCAAATGGGGGGACCGCTGCCTCGATCACCTGAGGGGGATGTTCGCCTTTGCCATATGGGACGAAAAAAATCAGCGACTCTTCTGCGCCCGCGATCATTTCGGGATCAAACCGTTTTATTGGACGGTTCGGGACAAAACCTTCTACTTCGCCTCGGAGATCAAAGCCCTCCTGCCTTTTGTCGATAGGATCGAGACCTGTGTCGAAGCCCTCAGGGACTACCTCGTATTCCAGCTATGTCTGAACGAAAAGACCCTTTTCAAGGATGTCCAGGAACTCCAACCCGGCCATAAACTTGTCATTCAAAATGGCTCCGTGAGGACGGAGCGCTACTGGGAGATTTATTACAATCTCGATTTCGATCACACTCCGAAATACTTCCAGGTTAAACTTCGGGAGTTGATCGACGATTCTGTGCGTGTCCACCTTCGGAGCGACGTTCCGGTCGGGGCTTATCTCAGCGGTGGTTCTGACTCGAGTATGGTGGCGGGAGCTGCGGCCAGATTCTACGACACTCAGGACTTCGCGGCTTTCCATGGAAAATTCGCCATGGGTCAGCTTTACGATGAAAGCAACTACGCCAAAGAAGTCGCCGGCATGTACGGCATGACGCTCCACCAGATCGACATCACAAGTCAGGACTTTGTCGACTCCATCCGGAAGGTCATCTACTACCTGGACTATCCCGTGGCTGGACCCGGATCTTTCCCCCAGTACCATGTGTCGAAACTGGCCTCCAGGCACCGGAAAGTTGCACTCGGAGGCCAGGGCGGAGATGAAATTTTCGGAGGCTATGTCCGTTACCTGGTTGCTTATTTCGAGCAATGCATCAGAGGCGCGATCGACGGGACACTCGACAGCGGGAACTTTATCGTAACCTACGATTCCATTATTCCAAACCTCATTGCACTGCAGAATTATAAACCCATGCTCAGAGACTTCTGGCGCGAAGGACTTTTCGAAGACCTCGACCACCGTTACTACCATCTTATTAATCGTGCCCAGGACATGAAGAAAGAGATCCTCTGGAATGAACTCGGGGATTATCACCCGTTCGAAACCTTCTGCAGCATTTTCAATAGCCAAAATGTCGGAAAGGAATCCTATTTCGATAAAATGACGCACTTCGACTTCAAAACCTTGCTTCCCGCCCTTCTGCAGGTGGAGGATCGCATGAGCATGGCCCACGGCCTCGAGTCGCGGGTTCCCATTCTGGACCGGCCTATCGTGGAGTTTGCCGCAACGATGCCCTCAAACATTAAATTCAAGGATGGGACGCTAAAAAAAATCCTGATTGATGCTACGCGTGACCTCTTACCTGAGGTCATAGTGAAAAGAAAGAACAAGATGGGCTTTCCTGTCCCTCTCGGCGAGTGGATACAGGGCGAGCTCCGGGATTTTTTTCTGGATATCTTCCACTCGCAAGCTGCCAAAGATCGTCCTTATTTCAACACCGAGGCTATCATCCAGGGTCTTTCGTCGGAATCAAAATTCGGACGCAAAATCTGGGGGCTTTTGTCCCTGGAACTCTGGCATGAAGCATACCATGACCGGGAACATGAATTTAAAAAAACATTACAGGAGGATATGTAAAAATGAGGATACTGATTACAGGAGGGGCCGGGTTTATCGGTTCTCACTTGGCCGATGCCCTTCTCGCCGAGGGGCAGACCGTGTTCGTCATCGACAACTACTCGACAGGTCGGCGGGACAACCTGAAGCCTCAGGAGCGTCTGACCGTTCTGGAAGGTACGATCGCCAATACGGCTCTCGTCGACAAAATTTTCAACGATTTTAAGCCGGAAATTGTCGTCCACGCGGCGGCGTCATACAAAGACCCTGATGCCTGGATGGAAGATACCATGACGAATATCGCCGGGACGGTCAACATCGTAAAGGCATCGAAGCGGTTAAATGTCAATCGTCTCATTTATTTCCAGACGTCCCTCTGCTATGGACTGCACCCTCTGGAGCAGCCCATCACGTTGAAACACCCCTTCTATTCCGGTGGATATGCCGGGGGAAGCAGCTATGCCATCAGCAAGACCGGCGGTGAACAGTACATTGAACTGGGCGGATTCGATTTTCTCTCCTTTCGCCTGGCCAATGCATACGGTCCGAGGAACCTCAGTGGTCCCCTGCCCACCTTCTACCAGCGATTGACTACCGGCAAGCCCTGCTTCGTCATGGACACCCGCCGAGACTTCATTTACATAGATGATCTTATCGAGGTGGTTGTGAAATCCGTTCACGGCAAGGGGAAGAGGGGTTATTACCACATCTCGAGTGGGAGTGATTTCTCCATCAAGGAGCTTTTCGATGCTACCGTGAAGGCCCTGGGAATCAAGCTGGGAAAAGACGTCGAGGTCCGCGAGAGGGGGGCCGATGATGTCTACACGATCTTGCTTGACCCATCCAAGACGAACCAGGATTTCCAGTGGAAGACCAAGACCCCCCTTGAGACTGGAGTGCAGGCTGCTATTGACTGGTACAAGGTCTACGGAATCACCCAGACTTACACCCACCTCAAACAGGAAGGAAAGAAATAATGCAGAATTACTGCGAGATATTCAACGCATCCCGCATCGTCGTCGTGGGTGGTGCCGGGTTCGTTGGCAGCAATCTGGTGAAAACCTTGCTTTCGCGATCCAGGCCAGCAAAGATCACCGTGATCGACAACCTCCTGTCGGCGGAACGGTTCAATATCCCTGAAGACCCCCGAGTGTGCTTCATCGAGGGCTCGATCACGAACGAGACAATCCTGGAAGAACTTTCCGACGACGTCGATCATCTCTTCCACCTGGCCACATACCACGGCAATCAGAGTTCCATCGCCAACCCGTTGGAGGATCACGAGAACAACACGCTCACCACTCTGAAGCTTTTCAACCGTTTGCGGGACTTTAAAAAGATCCGGAAGGTCGTCTACTCATCGGCAGGCTGCACCGTGGCGGAAAAGACCTTCGACACGCCAAGGCCTACAACGGAGGAGGACCCCGTTTCCCTCTACCTCGACAGCCCTTACCAGATTTCAAAGATTATCGGTGAGATGTACGCAAACTATTTTTTCATGCAATATGGTCTCCCGGTGGTGAAAGCTCGTTTTCAGAACGTCTATGGGCCGGGCGAGGTCCTTGGCGCGGGGCGGTGGAGGGGCACACCGGCCACCGTTTGGCGCAACGTTGCGCCCACCTTTATCTACCGATCACTAAAGAGGATGCCTCTTCTGGTCGAGAACGAAGGCAAGGCCACCCGGGATTTCATCTACGTCGACGATATTGTAAACGGTCTTCTCAAATGCGCAACAAGCGGGAAAGCCGGCGACGTATATAACCTGGCAGGGGGCGCCGAAACGTCCATTTTGGATCTGGCCCGTACGATCAATGAAATGACCGGTAGCACCGTGCCCGTAGAGATCGGACCTATGCGGAATTGGGATCACTCCGGCAGGCGTTTTGGCTGTACCAGTAAGTCGAAAGATATTCTTGGTTTTGAAGCCACAGTGGACCTGCGCGCGGGTCTCAGAAATACCATTGCATGGACAAAAGAAAATCTTGAGAGGATCGATGCCTGTATCGCCAGACACGATCGTTACATGAAGGTACAGAAACCGTAGCAGGTAGACGCAGGGAAGTATCTCCACAAGTCCAGTTGAGATTCCTTTTTTTGCTCGTTTCACCGAAAAAGCCATGGCACAAACTTTTTCAAGTATCGCTGGCAGAAATCGCTGGACTGGGCGGTGGTGAATCATCTTCCCATCTTCGATACGACAAGGACATGAAAAACAATCCTGTTAACGGCATATTGTTACTCTATCATCATCGCTTATGGGAAAACGCGCCAACCTTCACGGAGCACGTAGGCGCATTCGCTAAGCACTCCCGATTCAAAGTATGGACCGTCAATACGGAACTCGGCTTCCCTCCGGAGTTGAACTCCTTGCAGTTCCGCATTATCCTTCTTCACTATTCTCTTTTTGTGAGGTGGTTTTACTATCAGCTGAACAAACGCTTTCTGAATTACATTGCTCAAAACGACAATAGTTATAAAATTGCTTTTTTCCAGGATGAATACCAGTTCTGTCAACATCGTTTCGATTTTTTAAATAATTATAATATTGACTGTGTTTATACACTCTTGGAAGAAGATTATTTTGATGCAGTCTACAATAGGTACACCCATGTCCCCAAGATCGTATATACGATTCCCGGATACGTCAGTGATGAGTTGATCAAACTCGCCAAGAATCTCGAAAAACCGGATGATCAAAGGAAAATAGATATTGGATATCGCGCCCGTCCCGTCGATTATTTCATGGGTCGAGGTGCCCAAGAAAAGACGGAAATCGCCAAGCGATTTTCCGAGTTCAGCAGGGGATCGGGGCTTCTACTCGATATTTCTACAGATGAATCAAAGAGAATCTATGGACCGGCATGGTACGAGTTCCTCGCGGACTGTCGTGCCGTCCTCGGCGTAGAATCCGGTGTGTCGATTTTTGATTTGACGGGAGAGGTCCAGGACTCATGCGAGACTCTGCTGGCAAAAAATCCCTTAATAAATTTTGAGGAAATATCAAAAAAGATTCTCCACCGGTGGGAAGACAATATCTACTATCGGACAATCAGCCCCCGTCATTTCGAAGCCGCGGCTTTCAGAATTTGTCAGATCCTTTTCGAGGGCAGATACTCGGGTATCATGCAACCCATGGTCCACTACATCCCGCTGAAAAAAGACTTTTCCAATTTCGATGAAGTGATTCGGCTGTTTAAGGATGTAACGGTGCGAAAACAACTGACGGATAATGCTTATCGAGATCTTATCGCAGCCGGGAAGTACAGCTATAAAACTTTCATCGACAGCTTCGATCGTCTGTTGCTCGATACCGGTATAACCCCCCTCATCGGCGAAGAAGAAATAGCTACAATATCGGAAACCCTGGGCGCAGGGCAAACCGCTTCAGGTTTCCGTTCATTCATCAAAATGATCCGATACTACCCGTTCCCCGGTAAAGCGCTCCTAACAAGGCCGTTGAAACCCTTCGTCGAAAAATACCGCCGATACAGACAGAGCATATTTGACCGTCATAAGCAAACTGATCATACAGCATAAACAACGAGAGAAAAAACCCTTCATAGGAGACCTTCCATGTTCGGGAAAAAGGCGACCTTGAAAATCACCATAATTGTCCCGAGGATCACGTATTAAAGGAGATCACGATTACATCATGGATTTGTCTCACAACACCTGCCGGTATTTCACCCGGAAAAACCGCTCCGCTCCAAGATGAAAATATTTGCCATCACGGGAGCTTCAAGTTTTATCGGCCAGCATCTGATCCGCACATTGCGGTCCCGCGGCGATGTTGAGACTCGCCTCCTTATACATAGAAGTCGTCCGAAAGAATTAACGGAGAGGAAAGGCATCAAGCTCATCAAGGGCAATCTCCTGCGACAAGATTCATCAAGAGCACTGTTTGAAAATGACTGCACGGTCATCAACCTTGCATACCTCAATGGTCTGCCCATTCGTGAAAACCTGACGGCAATGAAAAATCTCGTCGAAAACTGCATTGAAGCACGCATCAAGAGGCTGATTCATTGCAGCACGGCCGTGGTGGTCGGCGGTACGCGCGATGATATCGTCACAGAAGAGACACGCTGTGAGCCGATCAGCGAATACGAAACAACAAAACTTCAGATAGAGGAACTGCTGAAAAAAAAGGCCCGGGATCATTTTGAACTCGCCATCCTGCGGCCGACGGTGGTATTCGGGCCGGGGGGTAAAAACCTTTTGAAACTGGCCGGCGACCTCACGGCGGGTCGCGTATCCCTGAACTACTTGAAGTCCTGCCTGTACGGCTCCCGCAAAATGAATCTCGTGTATGTGGACACTGTTGTGGCCGCTCTTCTGTTCCTGGCCTTTACAGCTCAAGAGATGAACGGGGATACTTTTATCATTTCAGATGACGAATACCCGACAAACAACTATCGCGACATAGAAACATATCTGATCAGGGAATTCGGTTGCGTGGATTACCCGGTTCCGAGAATCCCACTGCCGCCGTTTCTATTGTCCCGGATGCTCAGACTCGCGGGGAGATCTAATTTCAATCCAAACCGCGTCTACCGGTCCGAGAAAATCCGAAGCCTGGGTTTTCGAAAAACAACACCATTTGAGACGGGTCTTTTATCGTTTGCCGAATGGTACAGACAAGAATATCTTTCAGCAAAAGAGAAAAATGAAGATACTGAATGTCAATACCTCCCTTGATCCGGTGAATGGGGGAGGCACAGCGGAGAGAACCTTTCAGATGAGCCGTTTTCTGGCGAAAGCCGGGGCTGACTGCGCCGTCCTGGTGACCGATCTGGGCCTCACACCGGAACGGTTAAAAAAACTGCAAAACGTTGAGGTAGTGGCCTATCCCTGTCTGTCGAGACGTTTTTACATCCCGAAAGGTTCGTACAAAGACATATGGAACCTCGTGGCCAATGCGGAAATCATCCATCTGATGAATCACTGGAGCTTTCTCAACGCACTGGTTTTTCTGATGGCGAGAGACCTTCATAAACCGTATGTCGTATGTCCCGCAGGAGCCCTGCCGATCTACGGCAGATCCAAGATTCTCAAACGGTTTTATAATCTCGTCATCGGTAGAAATATCATCCGTCAGGCCCATGGCCAGATTGCCATAGCACCGGTGGAAATCTCGCAGTTCAAAGCTTACGGAGTACCTCCGGAAAAAATATCCATCATGCCGAACGGAGTGGATGCCGGAAATTTCCTCTCGAACGACACCGTGGCGTTCCGCGAGAAATTCGGCCTGGGCGACGCTCCTTTTATTCTCTTCATGGGCCGTTTAAATGCGATCAAGGGGCCGGACCTGCTGCTTCAGGCATTTTGCAACATCAGCGATACCATCAGGAATTACCACCTGGTCTTCGCAGGCCCCGATGGCGGAATGCTTTCCCAGTTAAAAGAGATGGCCGCTACACGCAACATAAGCGACAGGGTACATTTCACAGGTTACCTGGGCGATGCCGACAAGTCCCAGGCGTATTACGCTGCAGAGCTTCTCGTCGTCCCGTCCAGGCAGGAAGCCATGTCGATCGTGGTTCTGGAGGCCGGTGTGACCGGAACCCCCGTCTTGATAACCGATCAATGCGGGTTTGACGATGTCATCCATATCGGCGGAGGACAGGTTGTACCGGTGACGGCAGGAGGACTGCAGGCAGGTCTTAATGAACTCCTGAGAAAGCCCGATGGATTGAAGGCCATGGGTGAAAGGCTCAAGCATTACGTGAGTAGCCACTTTACCTGGGACATCATTGCAAGAAAATACCTGGAGTATTATGCACTTTTCGTGAGGAAATAGTCTTCGCATCTGTTGCGTGAATTCACTTGCATGAAAATCAATGTCTCTGCCCACCTAAGCCGAAAGGTCAACTGCTCAAATCCAGACAATTTGATCAAACCGAGCAGGCCATAACCGGATCTTCTCTGTGAACATTCTCATCATCACTCAATACTTCTGGCCGGAAAATTTCCGCATCAATGACCTGACTCTGGGTCTGACTGAAAAAGGTCACCGGGTCACTGTTCTGACCGGCATACCCAACTATCCCGAGGGGCGATATTTTCCGGGATACGGGCTTTTCAGGAATACGCGCCAGGACTATCACGGTGTCAAAGTGATACGCGTGCCGCTGGTGCCGCGCGGCTCCGGCGGCAGGATGCGCCTGGCCCTGAATTACGTCTCATTCGCATTGAGTTCCAGCATGCTGGCACCGTTTCTCTGCAGGGGGAAATATGACCTGATCTTTGTCTACGAACCCTCCCCCATCACGGTCGGTCTGCCGGCTCTGATCTTAAAGCACTGGAAATCCGTCCCAATCATGTTCTGGGTCCAGGACCTGTGGCCGGAAAGCCTGACCGCCACGGGTGCAGTTCATTCGAAATACGTGTTGAAAATGGTTGAGAGATTTGTACGTTTCGTTTACCGGGGATGTGATATCATCCTCGTCCAATCAGAGGCTTTCTCTCAGCCCATCGAAAAAATCGGCGTCGACAAGAAAAAAATTCTTTATTTCCCCAACAGCGCCGAGGAACTGTATCAACCGGTCACACTGGAACCCGGGGCACCCGAACGGGATCAAATGCCCGGCGGTTTTCGCATAATGTTCGCCGGAAACATCGGCGCCGCGCAGGATTTTTCGACGATCCTCGCGGCCGCGAACAAACTGAGGCACTATCCCGATATCCACTGGCTGATCCTGGGGGACGGGCGCATGCGGCCGTGGGTGGAGGAAAAGATCCGGGAACTCGAATTGATGGAGGTCGTGCACCTCCTGGGAAGGCATCCGGCGGAATCCATGCCGCGTTATTTCTCGCTTGCCCATGCCCTGCTGGTCACCCTGAAGAGGGATCCGATTTTTTCACTGACGATCCCGGCCAAGGTGCAGTCCTACCTGGCATGCGGCATACCCGTCATCGCGGCAATGGACGGAGAGGGAGCGCGGGTCATCGCGGAAGCCGGAGCCGGTATCGCCTGCCCGGCCGAGAGTCCCGAAGGGCTTGCGGATGCCGTGTTCAGCATGTACCGGATGCCGGAGGACGAGCGCAAGAACATGGGGTCGAAGGGCAGAGCATATTTCGAGAAACACTTCGAGCGAGCAGCCCTCCTGGACCGGTTGGGTCGGTGGATGAAAGAACTGAAAGAGGAGACGAGAACATGCGCGTATTGATTCTGGGCGGGGATGGCATGCTGGGACACCGGCTGTTCAAGCATATGAGGCCCCGGCACGACGTCCGGGTCACATTGCACCGGCCTCTTCCCGCCTACAGACCCTTCGGTCTATTCAGTGCCGAGAATGCCTACGCCGGACTGGACGTCATACAACTCGAGCGTCTCCTGGAAGCCCTGGCTGATTTTCGTCCCCAGGTGGTGGTGAACGGCATCGGCATCATCAAGCAAAGGGCCGCTTCCACGGAAAGCATCCCCAGCCTCGAAATCAACGCCCTTTTTCCCCATCGATTGTCCATTCTCTGCAAGATGATCGACGCACGCCTCATTCACCTGAGCACCGATTGCGTTTTTTCCGGGAAAAAAGGGAATTATTCAGAGGACGATATGTCGGACGCCGAGGATTTGTACGGCCGCAGCAAGTATCTCGGGGAAGTGACCGACAGCCACTGCCTGACCTTCAGGACCTCCATGATCGGCAGGGAACTCTCCCGCAAGCAGAGCCTGCTGGAATGGTTCCTCGCCCAGAAGGATGCCATCAGAGGGTTCCGGGGAGCCGTATTCACGGGATTCACAACTCTGGAACTCAGTCGCATCATCGAGAGGATGATCGTCGATTATCCCGGGGCGTCGGGTCTCTACCACGTCTCGAGCGAGCCGATCAGCAAATACGACCTGCTGATGCTCGTCAAGAAAAAGATGAACCTTGACGTTGAAATCATCCCCGATGATTCATACCGATGCGACCGAAGCCTGGACTCATCGAGATTTCGCAGGGAATTCAAGTACGATCCGCCTGCCTGGGAACGGATGATCGAAGAATTGAGCCGCGATACAGAGGAGAAATGAGATGATCTTTGACAAGAAAAACATACTGATCACCGGCGGAACGGGTTCCATGGGGCAGACCCTCGTGCGGCGTGTCCTGACGGGTGAGCTGGGGACACCGAAGAAGGTGATTGTTTTTTCGCGCGACGAGGCCAAGCAGCACTATATGCGGATGTCCTACCTTCACAAACTGGTTGCCACCGATGAGGTGATCTACCGCAACTTCATGAGCGTGCTCGAGTTCCGGATCGGCGACGTGCGGGATTACGCCGCCGTCTGCGGAGCCGTCAAAGACGCCGACATCGTCATCAACGCGGCCGCGCTGAAGCAGGTGCCGACCTGTGAGTATTTTCCGGTGCAGGCCATCATGACGAATTGCATGGGCGCCGCCAATATCGTCCGAGCGATCGAGGAGAACGATTACACCGTTCACTCTGTTGTCTCCATCAGCACCGACAAGGCCTGCAAACCGGTGAACGTCATGGGGATGACGAAATCCCTCCAGGAGCGGATCGTCACGTCCGCCAATATCCTGAATCCGAAAACACGCTTTATATGCGTGCGTTACGGCAATGTGCTGGCGTCACGCGGCTCCGTGATTCCCCTCTTCCACGATCAGATCAGAAACGGCGGTCCGCTGACGCTGACGGTCCCTAAGATGACGCGATTCCTGCTGACCATCAACCAGGCCGTTGATACGGTGTTCGCGGCCTTGCGCTCTGCAAAACCCGGAGAGACTTATGTTCCCGATGCGCCCTCCGCGACGATATTGAACCTTGCAAAGGCTCTCCTCGGCGATCGAAAAATTAAAATTGAAATCATCGGAATTCGTCCGGGTGAAAAAATGCACGAAATCATGGTGTCGGAAGAAGAAGTTCATCACTGCATCAAGCGGGGCGGCTATTATGTCATTCGACCCATGCTGCCCGAACTGGGAAATATCGGCAAACGCGGGCCGAATGCTCTGACAAAGGAATTCAGTTCGGCAGACAATGTGCTCAGCTTGAAGGAAACCACTTCGCTGCTGAAGAAACACCGCTTGATGGTCGAAGATGTCGATTTGTCGCAACAGGGAGAACTGCTTCGATAGGGTTCTCCGAAATCAGGGAGAGTCGAAGACCGTCTCAGCCCCCGGAAGGAATGACCTATGGCGATCAAAGTGATGACAGTCGTTGGCACGCGACCGGAACTGATCAAGTTGTGCAGGGTCATCCACGAACTTGATCAGCATACCCGGCATATCCTGGTGCACTCCGGCCAGAACTATGACTACGAACTCAACGAGATCTTCTTTCAGCAGCTGGAGATCAGGAAACCCGATTATTTCCTGGGCGCCGCCGGCAAAAATGCCGCAAAAACGATAGGCAATGTCATTGCCCGAACGGATGAGGTCCTGGAAAAAGAAAAGCCCGACGCCTTTCTCCTTCTCGGCGATACCAACAGCGGCCTATCCACCATCGCGGCGAAGCGCCGGAAAATACCGATTTTTCACATGGAAGCGGGAAATCGCTGCTTTGACGAAAGAGTTCCCGAAGAGATCAACCGCAGGATCATCGATCACATCAGTGATATCAATCTGACCTACACGGAGCATGCTCGACGATACCTGCTGGCCGAAGGGATCCGGCCGGAGACGATCATGAAAACGGGCTCTCCCATGAAAGAAGTGCTGGCGCACTACCGTCCGGGGATCGACGCCTCGAATATCCTGGAGAGGATGAAGGTCGCCCCGGGGAGCTATTTCGTCGTCAGCGCTCACCGGGAAGAAAACATCGACAGCGAAGTCAATTTCTCCGATCTTCTGAAATCCCTGGATCGTATCGCCGGACATTTCGACAAGAAAATCATATTTTCAACCCATCCCCGGACACAAAAAAGGCTGGCAACCGCAGGCAAGGGAAAACGGGACCGCCGGATTCACTTCCTGAAGCCCCTCGGGTTCCTGGATTACGTCAAATTGCAGATGCACGCATTCTGTGTCGTTTCCGACAGCGGGACGATCACGGAGGAATCCTCCATCCTGAATTTCCCGGCCGTCATGATCCGGCAGGCCCACGAGCGCCCCGAAGGAATGGATGAAGGGACCCTGGTCATGTGCGGCCTCAAGCCTGAGCGCGTGATCGAATCCATCCATGTCGTCACGTCATCATTTTCCGAAAGCACGCACCTCTTCAAGATCGTCGGGGACTATGACACGGAAAATGTCTCGAAAAAAGTCCTGCGGATCATACTGAGTTACACGGACTACGTCAATCGCACCGTGTGGTTTAAATAACCATTCCACGTCGACATGCCTTCCATTTTGATCACAGGCGCCACCGGAGCCGTGGGACCCTACGTCGTGGCCGCGCTGCACGATGCGGGCTTCCGGATACGGACGCTTTCCATGGATTCTCCGCCGGCGGGCCTGTGGCCTGAAGGAGTGGAAGCAAGGATGGGCGATATAACGGATCCGTCGGCTGTTCAAGCCGCCGCGCAGGGTGTGCAGGGCGTTATCCATATGGCTGCCCTTCTTCACATTGTCAACCCGCCTCCCGAACTCCAGGGGAAATATGAGCGGATCAATGTCGAAGGGACAGCGACCGTTACCGAGGCGGCCCGGCAGGCGGGTGTCCGGCGCCTCGTTTTTTTCAGTACGATCTCCGTTTACGGTGCTTCCGCCGGGAGCGTCCTGACGGAAGAAACACCCCCTCGACCTGATTCGTTTTACGCGCACACCAAACTCAAGGCGGAGAGGATTGTCCTTGAGGCGAAACGGAAAGGTGGGGAACCCGTGGGAACGGTGCTTCGTCTGGGCGCGGTCTATGGAGCCCGGATCAAGGGCAATTACCAGCGACTCTTGCATGCCATATCACGCAGCCGCTTTCTGCCCATCGGACGGGGGGACAACCGGCGCACCCTTGTATACGACAGGGACGTGGCCCGGGCGGCCCTGCTGGCCCTGGAGCATCCGGCGGCCGTCGGGAGAATCTTCAACGTCTCCGATGGTAAACTTCACACACTGAATGACATCATTTCGGCTATCTGCCGGGCTCTCGACAGGAAGCCCCCTCGTTTATCACTGCCGGTGGGTCCGGTTCGGCTTGCCGCCGGCATCGCAGAGGATGCGGCAGGGTTCATGGGGTTTTCTCCGCCCATTACCCGTGCCGCCATCGATAAATACACGGAAGATGTCGCCGTGGACAGCCGTCGCATTCAAGAGGAACTGGGGTTCAAGCCTCTCTATGACCTGGCCGCGGGCTGGAAGGCAACCGTTCAAGAGATGCGACAAGCGGGCAGTCTGTGATGATCAAGCGTATATTCGACATCGTCACGGCCATTATTTTACTGATCGTCCTCTGCATTCCGATGCTGATTATAGCGGTGGCGGTAAAACTTACTTCCAGAGGTCCCGTCTTATACTGGTCGGAGAGGGTGGGAATCCGCAACACAACTTTCAAAATGCCGAAATTTCGTACCATGCGGAAGGATACACCGCCCGTCGCAACGCACCTGCTGAAAAATCCCGACTCCTATGTGACCCCCCTGGGGTATTATCTTCGGAAATTCAGCCTCGATGAAATCCCCCAGCTCTGGAACATTCTGAAAGGGGACATGAGCTTTGTCGGCCCGAGACCGGCGCTGTTCAACCAGGACGACCTCGTTCAGCTGCGGACCCGAAAGGGCGTACACACACTCATTCCCGGGATCACGGGCTGGGCCCAGATCAACGGCAGGGACGACATCCCGATCCCGCTGAAGGTCGAATACGACGAGTACTACCTGAAAAATAAATCTTTCTTTTTCGACCTTAAAATCATATCGATGACGTTTGTCAAGGTACTCCGGGCGGAAGGCGTCCAGCACTGAGCGCATCCGGCCAGGGTCCATCCGGCATGAAAAAATCATAAACCATGAAACATCTCATACGGAATAAACACTTTTACTGGATGCTTCTCATCGACGCCGCCCTCATCGCGGCGGCATATGTCCTGGCCTATCTTCTCCGGTTCGAAGGCTCGATCCCCCAGTACCAGATAGCGAACCTCCGGAAAACCCTTCCCTTTCTGATCCCGATCAAGCTGATCGTTTTTTATTTCTTTCAGCTCTACAGGGGGATGTGGAGATACACGAGCATCCTGGACATCAAAAACGTCATTCTGGCTTCCACGGCCTCATCCATTATCTTCCTGATGACGACAATCTACGCATATCACTTCGTGGGCTTTTCAAGGTCCATCTTCATCATCGACTGGGGACTCACGATTTTCCTGATCGGGGGGGTCCGGATCGCAATCCGGCTGGCCCTCACGAATCATGTCTCCACCTTGTGGTCGATCTCACCGCACAGGAAATCCTGGGACAGTTCCGCCCGGAGACTGCTCATCATCGGCGCGGGCGGCGCCGGGGAAAAGGTTTTAAGGGAATTGCTGGACAATCCGGGGGTTCACCTCAACCCGGTCGGCTTTCTCGACGACGCTAAGGAAAAACTGGGGAAATCCATCCATGGCGTCCCGGTGGTCGGTTCCGTGGACGGGATCGACGAGGTTCCTCTGGAATTCGATGAGATTCTGATCGCCGTCCCATCGGCCCGGGGTGAGCAGATGCGGCGTATCATCAATGCCTGTGAAAGGACGGGGAAAAAGTTCCGCATGGTCCCGAGCATGGGAGAACTGATCGAAGGCAAGGTGTCCGTCAACTCCATTCGTGAGGTCACCCTGGAGGACCTGGTGGGCCGTGACGAAGTCCGCCTCGACCAGGAGATGATCTCACAGTTTCTGAGCCGAAAGCGCATACTCGTGACGGGAGCGGGGGGGTCCATCGGCTCCGAACTGGTGAGGCAGATCAGCCGGTTCAATCCCGGCTCCATCTGCCTCATGGACTTCAGCGAATTCAATCTCTTCAAGATCGAACTGGAGTGCCGGCAGAGGTTTCCCCATCTGGAAATCCTCCCCTTCCTGGGAGACATTCGCGACCCCGAAACGGTAAACAGCCTTTTTTCGAAATACACACCCCAGGTGGTCTTCCACGCCGCGGCCTACAAGCATGTGCCGATCCAGGAAGTACACCCGCGCGAGGCCTGCATGGCCAACGTCCTCGGAACGAAAAACCTGGTCGAGGCCTCCCTGAAGACGGGGGTGGACCGGTTCGTTCTGGTTTCTACGGACAAGGCCGTGCGCCCTACCAACGTCATGGGCGCAACGAAAAGGCTGGCGGAGATGTTCGTGGACAGCATGAACGGAAGGGCGGGCACCCGCTTCATGTCCGTCCGGTTCGGCAACGTCATCCGAAGTTCCGGCTCCGTCATCCCCCTCTTCCAGGAACAGATCGCCCGGGGGGGGCCTGTCACGGTGACCCACCCGGAAATAACCCGTTATTTCATGACGATTCCTGAGGCCGCCCAGCTGATCCTTCAGGCAGGCGCCATGGGGGAAGGAGGGGAAATTTTCATTCTCGAGATGGGAAAGCCGATCCGCATCCTGGACATGGCCCGGGACCTCATCAGGCTTCAGGGTTACGAGCCGGAGAAGGATATTCCGATCCAGTTTATCGGCCTTCGCCCCGGTGAGAAGCTCTACGAGGAACTCATCACGGAGGGCGAGGGGATCGTCCCCACCTTGCATGAAAAAATCATGGTCCTGCGCGGGAATTCCCCCAGCAGTGAACACTTCAGCAGCCAGGTTGACAAACTCATTGAAATGGCCTATCGACGCGACGAGCGGGGTATAAAATCAACGCTGCAGGAAATCCTTCCGGAATACAATCCGAAACTCAAGTGAAATCACAGACCGTACGGTGCCCGAATCCCGGTCGCTAATAGCGGGCGATATTCGGAAAGCGGTTACCCAAACGATTTTGGGAAAGAGAAGCATCTGTACACAGGTCATTTGAAGGGATATCGGGGTAGGAGACCATCTTGAGGCAGATCCTGCTGAACAACGCCGGGGCGATGATAGCCCGCATGCCGCGACCGCTGTGCGAGCGGGGAGCGGTGCTCGTGCGTGTTCGTTACTCGCTGATCAGTACCGGCACAGAGGTGGCACCTCTCCGGGCTCAGGTTGCAGGAGGAGACAGCGAATCAACGCCCACGCCTTATCACAGAATCGCGGCCGATTATCTCGGCAAGGCTCTGAGCAACCCTGCAAAAGCGGCACAGCGAGTTGCAGCCATCACACGCAGCCTGATGGCTGAATGCCTTTCAATCGGATAGCGCATGCCTGCGCCCGAGCCCAGCCCTGTCCGTGTGACATGGGTGCGTTGCGGTGCAACGGATTTCGAAGAAGCCGCCAACTCGCTTCGCGTGGTTTCGGATGAGTCCGAATTCGGCTATCAACTCATGTCTCAGGAAATCGCGGTGCCGCCTGGCATGATACCGATCGTTCACATCGAAGGACAAATCGATTCGGGCATAATCACGATCGGGTTGCTCGATGAGAAACGCGCACGCTGGATCGGAAGTCGAAGCTATGACCAAGGCCCGTTTCAGGACCGCTTGATTTTCGATCCCGGCCGCAACCGATCGATGACCCTCGTGATTGCTAACGCCGGAACAAAGGAAAAATCCTCATTTCAGCTGGGACCGGCAAGAGTCGTCATGACACCGCCGACGAAGGATGGTCTTCCGCAATCGGAACTCGGTGACCAGGGGTGGCATGTCGGGTATTCGGCGGCCGGCGAAGTCATGGACGTCGGCGACGGTGTGTCCGATATCACGGTCGGAGATGTCGTCGCCTGCGCCGGTGCAGGTAAGGCCAATCATGCAGACTTTATCGTCGTGCCGCGAAACCTCGTATGCAGAGTCCCCGCGGGCTGCGAAATGAAACTCGCAGCGACGACGACGGTCGGCGCCATCGCGCTGCAGGGCATCCGACGAGCTGCGTGCCAGCTAGGTGAAACGATCGCGGTCATCGGGCTGGGTCTCATCGGACAAATCACCGCGCAGATGCTTCGCGCGAACGGCTGCCGCGTTTTGGGGATGGATTCCGACCCGGTGCGCGTGCCCGTGTACTACGTGTCAAAACTTGCCCGCGATAACGGTGTCGTCGTGTGCCAGGTCGGAGAAGGAGCTGACGAACTGTTCTTCGGCTATCCCCATTGGAAGACAGCCCTGCGGCTTCAGCATCTCAATGATCTTCCGGTCCCGCGTTTCGTGAAGCGGACTGCGCTGGCCACTCTGCGAAGCTCGGGGAGTCACCGGTCTTTCCGATACGAATGGCTGAGACGCGGTATCAGCGATGAACCGATATTCTGGGGTGGGGCCGAGGCGTTCACCGAAGCACACAAGAAATTGCTGCTCTCACAGCGTTTGCGCCGGAAATTCAAGACCTACTCATCATGGGAGCCCGTCTCAGAGATCTTCGTCCGCTTTCGCGAGCGTGCTTGTTGAGAAAAGTCAATCGCGAACTGGATGACCTATGTCGATTTGAACATGCGACTTCCAGAGTTGCTGCTCATGAGAATCGACAAAATGACCATGGGGGTGAGCCTCGAGGGGCGTGTACCCTTTCTGGACCATCGTTTGGTGGAATTTGCACTGAGCATACCGGAATCTGTGAAGACGAAAAAAGGGGCGCTGAAACCCATTTTTAAAAAAGCGGTCCGTGGGCTCATCCCGGATGATTTGATCGACAGGAAAAAGAAGGGCTTCGGTGTGCCGATATCCGAGTGGTATTTTGACCGGTTGGGCGGGCGGGTACGCGCGGACATGAATGCCTTTTGCTGCGAAACGGACTTCCTCGACCGGGAGGAAGTCTTTCGCCTGATTGAAAGCGGAAGCCCGCAGTCATGGTACCTGCACAATTTTGTACTCTGGTGGAAGTCTTTTATTTCCGTCTGAAACTCTTCGAATTTCAACACACGCTCACGAGATGAACAGGGGAAATTCTATACTCCGTCTCATCCGCAGACACGCGAAAACACCGCCTCACGTTCTCGCCCGTAAAGCACTCAGGCGCTTGGGCATGAATCTGAGGCACCTGTGGCTTCGGCAACAGGATCGTCTGCACCCCACTTTTCTGGCGGAAACAAACAAGCGACCCCTTGAGCTATATATGGCAAGTTTCCCCCCGACATTGGTGAGATCGCTGGCTTCGATGCTCTCCGAAGTTAGCGAACACTATCTGGCTCATCGGTTTGACCTGCTGGGATCCGGTTGGGTGCGGGCGGCCTATGGACACCGATGTCTCGGTGTCGAAGGCTTTCGCTACGATTCCGGGATGGTGGTCCACGCTGACTCAGCCGGGGCCTGGTTATCCAATCGCCTCAACGCGGCCAACGTTTCCGAGAGCCAGCGGGTATGGCGACTTGTCACCCCGCCCTACACACCGATTGACTGGCAACTGGACTTCAAATCGGGTTATCGATGGCGGGAAAACACCTGGTACAAGGATATCGAGATCCCGCTTGATATGCCGGGAGCGGACATCAAAGTTCCCTGGGAACTGTCCCGTTTCCAGCACCTTCCCCAGCTGGCTCTTTCATTCATGCTTGCTTGCAATGAAACAAAAGGATTTCAAACACCCGAGATGTACCGTAGAGAGTTTTCCAACCAGGTGCTAGATTTCATCGCGACAAACCCTCCGCGATTTGGTGTCAACTGGCACAGCACCATGGACATCGCAATTCGTATCGTCAACTGGCTTGTCGCCTATGACTTATTTCGGTCTGCGGGGGCCGTCTTCCCGGTGGAATTCGATGCCGTTTTCACGCGAAGCGTTCGGGAGCATGGCAAACATATTGCCGAAAATTTGGAATGGTTCGACCGTGACCGCAGCAATCACTACCTCGCAAACATCGTAGGGCTTCTCTTTGTCGCCGCCTACCTCGCACCGGACCCACAAAGCAACTCCTGGGCGGGATTTTCGATCGGTGAGCTGATCCACGAGGTCAGGGAACAGTTCATGGATGAGGGGACAAATTTCGAGGGTTCCACGAGCTATCACCGGTTGTCAGCGGAGATGGCTGTTTTCGGAACTGCGATGGCGCTGGCCCTGGTGGACCGCCGGGGTAGCGATCTGGGATCGATCGACATCCGCTTTATCCCATCGGTCTCCAGCCGCCGAATGCCCCTTCCACTCGTGCCCGAAGAGATCAGCACGGACGGACTCCGGCTGCCGGAAGATTATATCGATCGTCTTGAAAAAATGGGAGAATTCGCACTGCACGTGACCAAGGGGGACGGGACAGTGGTTCAGATCGGCGACAATGACAGCGGCCGTCTTCTCAAACTCCAGCCTTCATATTCCATCCTTTCGGTCGGAGACGCTGTCAAAAAATACGTCAATCTGAACGATTATTCCGGGTTACCCGTGGAGGCTACATTCTGGGACGAGAACGCACTCGACCATCGACATCTTTTAGGAGCGCTGTCAGCCTTCTTCGACCGTGAAGACTTCGCGAACACTTCCGGGCCGTTTCATTTAGACCGGGAGATCATCAAAAGGTTTTCCGGAGGCACTCGATTTCGCAACGCCCCTCTCTCATCACAAACGCGCAAAATCGCTCAGATCAACATCGGCAATCGGGACAAATTGGAAAGGCTCAAGGCGAGGCTCGAGTCGTCATTGCCGGATGAAAACCGCCTCCTTTATCGCTTTGTCCTGCCGTCGGGTGAACTGCCTGACGAGACCGAATCCTATGCCTATCCCTCTTTCGGCCTTTACATTCTGAGAAACAGGCTTTTCTTTCTCTCCGTCCGATGCCGGCCGCCATTCATGAAGGGAAGCGGAAGCCATCTGCATAATGATCAACTCTCGGTAGAACTTACCATCGGAGATTGGTCCATTGCCGTGGATCCCGGCTCCTATCTTTACACATCACTGCCTGACCGCCGCAACGAGTATCGTTCAACAAGAGCTCATTATGCACCGCGAATATCAGGACGAGAACCGGCAGATTTAACGTTAGGGCTGTTTGAGTTGCGGGACCGCCGCGGTGCACAGTGTCTCTATTTCGCAAAGGACGGCTTTGCTGGAATGCATGAAGGTTTCGGAGAATCCGTTTATCGATTGGTCGAAATAAATGGCACGGAGTTGATCATCAGTGACTACTCAGAAGGAGAACCACTGCAACCATGTGAGTTCGAAGCCACAGACGGCTCCATGCCGCGTTACATCGGACTGCCTTTATCGCCGAAATACGGTTGCCGATTGCGATGAATTCGAAATCAAATATTTCTACAGACATCACCTCGGCAATATTCCCATGTACCCGAAGAGACAATCCTCACCTGTTTATGCAGACTTCTCCCATTCAACGGACCCTTCATTTTCTTTTGTGTAGATAAAACTCGCCCTCGTCATCCAACCTTAAGACTTTCCAGCCCGAGGGCCTCTTCAACGACCCCGATAACCCCCTCCAGGGGCAGCTCCAGAAGGCATTTGCTGAAGCTGTCGATCCGCCTCTCACACCCCTCCTCCCGACAGGGAACACATTCGTCCCTCCCCTGAAGCAGGATGACATTCCCGACGCGCTGAGAGCCCTTCATGACATAGGGGCTCGAGTCGGAAGCGTGCCCCTTCGGCCAGGGGCCCCATTTGACCGGATTGGTCGGCCCGTAGAGGGCGACCGTAGGCACCCCGAGAGCCGCTGCCATGTGCGTCACCACCGTATCGGGTCCCGCGTAGACCCGGGCCCGGCTCAGGAGGAATCCCGTTTCGGCCAGGCTGGTCCGGCCGGTCAGGTTCACCGCCGTTCCCCGAATCTCATCGGCGATCCCCCGCACATAGGAAACCTCTTCCGGGGCACCGCTCCCCGTGAAGACAACCCGCAGCCCACGGCCGAGGAGGTACCGGGTAAGCCCGACCCACCCGTTCCGCGTCCACATCTTGTAATTGAACTTCGGAAAGGGATGAAAGACCGCGTAAGGCTCTGAGGCGGGGTCAAAGGCGAGCATCGAGGAGACCCGGCTTTCATCGGAAGGGCGCCAGGAGACCACCACGTCGAATTTCCTCTCGATGCCGAACAATTCGGCGAGCCTCAGGTTCATCACCACCGTGTGGGTGTCCCTGTTGTCGAAAGCGATCCAGCGTGAAAGAAGCCACCGCTTCCAGAACCCTCCGGCGGAGGCTTCGACAGGACCGACGGCTCTTTTCCCGGCCGCCCAGGCATAGAAGGTCGGCCGGTCTCCCGGCTGTGTGGAGACGGCCAGGTCATAGCGGCGGAGGATCGCCATGAGCATCCTCAGGTGGGTCCCGATAGCGGCCCCTTCCGGAACGGTGAGGACCCGGCGGATGTCGCCGTTTGCCGCGATCACCCCTTCCGTTCCCTCGAAGACGAGTACGTCGATGGCCGCCTCCGGCCGGGCCGAACGCAGAGACCGGATGAGCGGCGTGGTGAGAAGCACATCTCCGATGCGCCTCATCGCGATGACGAGCACACGTTCGGGTACGCTCATAGGTATTGATCCACCCCCCGGACGGCGCGGACCCGTGACGAATTCAGGACATCGTTCAGCCGTTTCCAGTTCTCCTCGAGCTGAAGCCTGTCATACTCCTTGTGCCAGAGATGCAGGACCGTCGAGGCAAAGCGGGCGCTCTTCCGTCGCACGCCGGAACGAAGCAGGCGGACGACCAGGTCGGAATCCTCAAGCCCCCACCCGTGATAGGTTTCATCGAAACCGTTGATACGAATGAGGTCTTCTCGCCGGCAGGACAGGTTGCAGGTCATGACACCCTGCCAGTCGTCCTTCGCGCACTTGCGCAGCACCCCGGGAAGCGGGAGCGACAGCACGGGAAAGAGCCGGTTGACATCCTTTTTCAGAAACGCTTGGAACCATTGCCGGGCGCTCCACCCCTGAAGGGTCACCCCCTGCGTGAGCACGCGCTCCGTCAGATCCCGGCTCAGCAGGATTCTGCTTCCCGCCACAAACCACCCCGGCTCCGCCAGGCGCCGATGCTGCTCCACGAAATCCGGCATCGGGATACAATCGCCGTCACTGAAGATGATGTAGTCCGCCGTCGTTGCAGCCAGAGCCCTGTTGCGGATGCCCCCGGCGCGAAACCCCCGGTCTTCCTGCCAGACGTGGGACAGTCTGAAGGGAAGCCGCATCCGGCAGGTGTTGACCAGATCCTCAGTTTCGGCCGTCGACCCGTCATCGGCCACGATCATTTCGAAGTCGAGGTCGGTCTGCACCCGGAAGGCCTCCAGGGTTGCCGACAGGGCGTCCGGCCTGTTGTAGGTGGTGATGATGACGGTGACCTTCATTTCTTCTCGTTCAGCAACATGAGCTTCAGATAGCGGTAGTAGGTGCCCTCGGCGTTTGAAACGGCGAGCATGAATCCCTCCCGCCCGTCCAGAAAGCCGAAGCGGGTGATATAAGTATGGATGAAACTCCACAGCCCGTGAGACAGGGCTCTCCACAGGGAGCCCTTTTCCATTCTCCGGTGCATCATGCGGGCCCCGGCGGAGGAATAGCTGTTGACCTTTCCGAGAACCTCTTCCAGATCCGGGAAGGCCTCGTGTATAAGGGGATGCCCCAGCCTGCCCACTTCGCCCTCCACAACGAGGCGTTCATGAACCAGGTCGTCGCTGAATGCCGCATGCCCACGCCTGAAGAGACGGGTGACGTAATCGGGCCACCAGCCGCTGTGACGCATGTAGCGTCCGCAGTAGTTGGAGAGACGGGGACACTTGAAGGCCACGTAATCTCCGGGGTCGGCCATGGCCGACAGGATTTCCGACCGGAGCTCCGCACTGATGCGTTCATCGGCATCGAGGGAAAAGACCCAGTCCCCCGAGGCCCTCTGGAGGGCCCGGTTTTTCTGCGGGCCGTAACCCGGCCAGTCGGTCTCAAAGACCTTGTCGGTGAATTCCCCGCAGATTTCAACCGTCCGGTCCGTGCTTCCCGAATCCAGGACGATGATTTCATCGGCCCAGACCGCCGATTCGAGACAGGGCCTGATCCATTTCTCCTCGTTTTTCACGATGACCGTGACCGACAGCGTCATGCCGCAACCTTCTCCTTCCCCGATGTCTTGTTTAATGAAGCAAAAAGCATCGCACTCAACCAGACGAAGAACACCCTTTCCGTGTGGTCGAAGAGGGTGGAACTGACCAGACTGGCCGAAAGAAAGGCCAGAACCACTCCCCTTGCGAAGGCCCGGTCAAAGGGGGACGATAATCTCGCGGCCAGCATCCATTCCCGATAAAACAGAAAGAGCCATACCCCCAGCCCGGCCAGGCCGAACTGGACGGCTACAAGCATATACTCGTTGTGCGGATTGTCCGTGTGAACGGAAGCCGCCGGCCCGGCCTTTGCGGCGTAGGCCTTCGCGAAGCCGCCCGTCCCGACACCGTAAACCGGGTTTTCGATGATGATGCCCAGGCTATGCATGTAGAAGTCAAGGCGCAACTGGGGCGACGTCATTTGCGCCCGGCCGGGTTCCCACTCATGATATCCCCGGACGAGATCTTCGTAGCCTCGATACCATGAAGCGGACGAAAACATCAAACCTGCACCCACGATGAAACCGAGTATGACAGCAGAGAAAATCAGCCCGCGCCAGCGAAAGAACCCGAAAAAGAAATAGACGAGCAGGACAATCAGCACGAGCTGCCCTGTTCTGCTCGGGATCATAAAAAACACGTTATACATAGCAAGAAGGCAGGGCACCATCCACAGCACGCGATGTCTCTTCACAGTAGCCTCCCGGGCCCTGAGGGCGAAGAGGAAGGCCGCGAAGGCCATCAGGAAGCTGTGCGTGATACGATATTTGAACACGAAGGGATCTATCTTGCTTGCTGGAATATGGAGAAGTTTGAAGTGGGGCAGGACCCCGAAACCGATGAGATAGGAAAGGACAAGAACGAGAGCCGATGCCGCCAGGAAGCCGCCCATGGCGAGGTCCCTGACCTTCTTTTCCCGGAAAAAAACCATGAAGAGGGGAATCAGAAGTAAATAAGCGGATTTCTCGACGGCGCTCAGGATGTCTTTTCCATCGGCGACCGAGTAAGTGACCCCCAGCAGATACATCGCGAAAACCACGACCGCCCAGAGGGCAACGGGATTGTCCCGCATGTTCGAGAACCTCTCCCGGTAAGAGTTGCTCAGGACCCAGAGAAAAACCGACAGGCCGATCAGGATATTGTCGGCCGCCGTCGAGACGGGAATGGAAAAGCCGAGCGCAATAACCGCCCATTGCCCCCCCGTCTCAGCTTTCGTCTTCACCTGTTCGTAAAAACCCATAGATCGCCCGCCAAATCGTTCTTTTCATGTGAGAGAGGGATCTTCAATCCCGCAGTCGGAAAAGCTTTACCCGGTAAACGTCTGCGCCGCTCTAGGGCCTATTTCTCGGCAAAGGCAATGATGGATTTCCGGAGGGACGGGACGAGGTCTCTCAAAGCCGACCCGAGAGAGCGAATCCTCTCCCATCCCTCGCGATGCCTCCTCGACTTCAAAAAATAGGCATCGATCCGGCCGAACTTCGCGGCCTTCAGCAGAATCACGAGTTCTTTCAGGGTGAATTCCCGGTTGTGCCGGGCCGGATAAAACGTGAAGCCCCGGTACAGAACGGGCTGAGCATACAGGTAGTGTTCCTCGTAATCGAAGGTGATGTTTTTCCCCCGGAGGATCCGGCTTCGATTCCGGAAGGAAACGGCATTGGGGACATCGACCTCGACCAGGCCGCCGCTTTTCAGGACCCTGTGAATCTCCTTCATCAGATAGAGATGGGAGTGTGTGAAGTGCTCCAGGACCTGGCAGCAGACCACGGCGTCAAAGCATTCATCGTCGAAGGGCAGCGGGTCGACTTCCAGGTTGCAGACCCTGAAGGGTATGGATTTTCTCTGGTAGATCTCGGGATATCTCGATGAACAGTCGAAGAGATCGACGGCGTAACAATCATGGCCCAGTTCGCTCAGAAGCGAAAGCAGCATTCCGTGACCGGCGCCCACGTCGAGGACCCGCTCCGCCCTGGAGAGCCGGCTCGCGATCTCGCAGAAGCGGTCAATGCTGCCGTGGTACAGGTCGTCGAGCTCGGGGTTCTTGATATCGTAGAGAAGACCCCCTTTGCGAAGGTCAAGGGACCTGTCGTAGATCTCCTTTTTTGAGAGAGCGTGAACAGCTGAGCCTGGTTCTTTCATAAAATTTTCTTCATTGTCGTACCGGCGATCCCCGACTCATGCGCCGTCTCGTCTTGACACATCGCCACCGATCCCCCCGCGCCATGGTTCAGGTCCGGGCGGTTTGCCGTGCCGCATTGAGCGTGTTCCGGAGAAGCATGGCAATGGTCATGGGACCGACCCCGCCGGGCACGGGTGTGATGTGAGACGCCTTCGGTTCCACCTCCGGGAAAGCCACATCCCCCACCAGCCGGCCGTCGGGAAGCCTGTTGACCCCGACGTCGACGACGACGGCCCCCTCCTTCACCATCTCTCCCCGGATCATCTCCGCCCTTCCCGCCGCCGCAACGAGGATATCGGCCCTCCCGGTCACGGAGGCGAGGTCTCTTGTCCGCGTGTGGCAGACCGTGATGGTGGCGTGCCGCAGAAGAAGCATGAGCGCCAGGGGCTTGCCGACGATGTTGCTCCTCCCCACAATGACGGCCTCCTTCCCCTCGATGGCGATGCCGCTTCGATCCAGGAGTTCCATGATGCCCAGGGGCGTGCAGGCCCTGTGGAGGGGGTTCCCTTCCACGAGGCGGCCCATGTTGTAGGGATGGAAACCGTCCACGTCCTTTTTCGGGTCGACGGCCTCGATGACGGCCGGCGTCCGGATGTGACCGGGAAGGGGCAGCTGCACGAGGATCCCGTGGATCGCCGGATCTCCGTTGAGATCGGTGATGAGCCGTAAAAGATCCTCCTCACTTGTCCGGGCGGGAAGACCAGAATGACGGGACAGGAAACCGGCTTCCTCGCAAGCCTTCTCCTTCCGGCCGACATAGATCCTGGAGGCGGGATCGTCGCCGACGAGAATGACCGCAAGCCCGGGAATGATGCCCCTTTCCCTTTTGAGCCTGAGGGCCTCCTCGCGGATCTCATCCCGGATCCCTTTCGCGATTTTATTCCCGTCGATTATCACGGCCATCTTTCACTTCCCGGCCCGAAGACTTCTTCGTGCCCTGCGCCCTGTGCCCGCGACACAGCTCATTTCATCTACTTGAGCGGACCGCAAATGTCAAGATAACATACTGCTTTTCTTGACGCTTATGCCGCGAGGGTGTTCGTGCCGTCGATTTGCATCGAAAAAATCGGGCTTGAATGTGAGCGAACAAAAGGCTCCATAAAGCCCCGTCCGCCGTCTGTCTCCCGGCAATGGACGAGGCCGGTTCAGGCGCGGGTTTTCCACCCGCGCCGGCGCTTAAAAGATGAATCGGATGCGGAAACCGGACAGGTTGTAACCTTCCGTAATCATTCGACAATAAAAGGCAAAAATAAACAAATGCCGCACACAATTTTATTGATCCTCTGATGCTCTTGTGCTATGGTGTGCCGGCTGAAGGAGGAGCGGAAAATCCATGAATCTCGGGGAAATGCTGGAATCCGTCTGCGATCGGTACGGCGGAAAAACAGCAATCATTTTCGATGACAAAAAAATCACCTACGGTGATCTCCGGAAAGCCGTCAATTCCCTCGCGAACCACCTGGAGAGCCTCGGAGTCGAAAAGGGGGACAAAGTCGCCGTCATGCTCCCCAACATCCCCGAATTCGTTATTTCCTATTTTGCCGTTCTGAAACTCGGAGCCGTCGCCGTCACCCTCAACATCATGTCGACGTCCTACGAGCTCCGGCATCTCCTCGGCAACAGCGACTCCAAGGTCTTTATCACGATCGCACAGTCGGCGAAAAGATACGAAGAGATCAAAAAAGAAATTCCCCTTTGCCGGCACATCCTTCTCGTGGATCACGAAGGCCCCTCTTCCCCTTTCATGGAGGCCATCGGCAAAGGACCCTTCGAATTCAGCATGCCGCCCATCGACAGCGACGACCCCGCGGTCATGGTCTACACGGCAGGTCTTACCGGCAGTCCTCTCGGCGCCGTTCTCACCCATAAAAATCTCCTTTCTCAGACGACACTTTTCCCCGGCCTCTTCGAGGGGAAGCCGGAAGACCACGGCATGGCGATTATTCCCCTGTTTCACACCTTCGGTGCCACGGCGAACATGCTGGGAGTGATGTGCATCGGATGCACCGTCACCATCCTGGACCAGTTCAACATTGACGCAATCCTCAAGGCGATCGAGAGAGACCGGGTGACTTACATCGGCGCTGTGCCCCGCGTCTTTCTCGGCATGCTCCTGCATGAAGAGGCGGGCAAATTCGATACCGGCTCCCTCCGGCTTTGCATCACCGGCGGATCGTCCATGCCGCCTCAGTACATGCCGGCATTTTCAAAGAAGTTCGGGTGTGTCCTGACGGAAGGGTACGGGCTCACGGAGGCGTCACCGGTGTGCACCGTCGGCAGGCTGAGCATGCCGATCAAACCGGGTTCCATCGGCACCGCCATCCCCGGCGTTGAAGTCAAGGTCTTTGACGCGAGCGGTAGAGAGGTCCCGACCGGTCAGGTCGGAGAGCTCGTCGTGAAAGGCGTGAATGTAATGAAGGGATACTACAAGGATACCGAGGCAACGGAAAGGGTCATGAAAAACGGCTGGCTCCACACGGGTGATCTTGCAAGGATCGACGAGGCAGGCTACGTCTTTCTGACCGGCCGGATCAAACGCATGATCATCACGAGCGGGTTCAACGTCTATCCCCGCGAGGTTGAGATGATCCTGGACATGCACCCTGCCGTCGAAGCCTCCCAGGTCACCGGCAAGCCCGATCTCATGAGGGGGGAGATCGTAAAGGCCCTCGTCGTGCGACGAAAAAACGAGGCGGCCGACGAGAGGGCGATCCTGAGACACTGCAGAACATACCTCTCATCCTACAAGGTCCCGCGCGAAATCGTTTTCGTCGACAGCTTTAACTGACCGTCCGATGCCCCCGGAATCCCGTCACCATCGGGGAATGCCAAGGGGGTCGATCCGTTCCGGACCCCGCCTCAAAAGGCGTGAAACGAGGCCTCGACACTCATGCCCCCCGGACGAGGAGAGGAGTTTTCTCGATGCGGGGCGGTGCAGCGGCTGAGCGTCAGGCGCCTCACCGGGGTATGGCAATACCCGGCGCATTCAGCGCCGTAAAAAAACAATCCAATGGGAAGGACCGGAGAACAGCGAACAGGCAGCCGGTCGGCAATTCCTGATACCGAAGGAGGTCAAGATGGAAAGGGTACCGCAGAAGTTGGATAAAACCAGAGCTGAAATCTACAAAGACGCACCCATCGCAAAATTCGGGGAAAGAAAACCTGATTTCTCCACCATGGGAAGGAAAATCAAAAACCAGTACAAGAATTTCAGGGAAGTGGTCTGCGTGGAAGCCTGCCGCACACCCTACGGCGTTTTCGGCGGCGCCCTCAGGGGATTTGACGCCCCCCAGCTGGGCGCACTGGCCATCAAGGAGTGCCTGAGAAGAACAAACGGCAAGGTGAAACCCGATGACATCGACTATGTGATCATGGGCCAGGTGGTCCCCGCGGGCTGCGGCCAGGTGCCCAGCCGTCAGGCCACCATCCTGGCGGGCCTCCCGGAGTGGGTCCCCTCCATCACCCTCAACAAAGTCTGTTCCTCCGGAATCAAACCCGTTGATCTGGCCGCCCAGATGATCCAGACGGGTCGCGCCGAGATCATCATCGGCGGCGGCCAGGAGAGCATGTCGAACTGCCCCTACTCACTCCCAGACATGCGCTGGGGAAACCGGATGGGCCTTCCGAACGGTCGTGCGGTGGACCTTATGGTCTACGACGGTCTCTGGGACGCCTTCTACAACCGCCACATGGCCATCCACGGGTCCGAGACGGGCGATGAATTCGGCTTCACGAAGGCAGACCAGGACGAATGGGCATACACCTCCCAGATGAGGGCCGTCGAGGCCATGAAGGCGGGCAGGCTCAACGACGAAATCTTCCCCGTGGAGATCAAAAAGGGGAAAGAGACGATCATCTTCGACAAGGACGAGGGTCCCCGGCCGGGCACCACGATGGAGGGTCTGGCGAAGCTGCCCCCCGTCTTCAACCACAAGAGCACCGTCACCGGGAAACCCGGAAGCGTCACGGCGGGCAACGCCCCCGGTGTCAACGACGGCGGGGACGTCTGCCTCGTCATGAGCGCCGAGAAAGCAAAGGCGCTCGGCATGAAGCCCCTTTTCACGATCCTCGACTATGCCGAGGTCTCCCAGCCGACGAAGGACATCGCCACCGTGCCCGGGCTTTCCATCAAGAAGGTCCTGGAGCAGAACGACCTCTCCCTGGACAAGGTCGACCTCATCGAGATCAATGAGGCCTTTGCCGCCGTCGTTTTGATCAGCGCCCGGTCCGTCCTCGGCATGTCCAAGGAAGAGATGATGAAAAAAGTCAACGTCAACGGAAGTGCCATCGCCTACGGGCACCCGATCGGCGCGACGGGCGCCAGGATCGTGATGACACTGGCCTACGAGCTCAGGCGCAGGGGCGGAGGCATCGGCGTCTGCGGAATCTGCTCCGGCCACGCCCAGGGAGACGCGATGTTGATAAAAGTGGGGGCATAAGGCTAAGGGCGTAAGGCCTAAGGCAGGGGAAAAAGAATTTTCTTTCCATAAGCCATAAGCCCTGAGCCATTAACATATGGGCAAGGAGGGGTTCAAAGAGCTGAGGGGTTGGCAAAAGGGAAAGGATCTGGCGGTTTTTCTTTACGGTATCACTCACACCGGACCTTTTTCAAAAGATCAGGCATTGAGAGATCAGATGAGAAGGGCGGCGCTGTCCATTCCAAGCAATATCGCTGAAGGTGACCAATTGGATACCGATAAGCAGGCCGTGAGGCACTTTTACTTCGCAAAAGGATCAGCCGCCGAGCTTCTATCTCATGCCATTATCGCCCTTGAGATTGGTTACATCGATCAGAAGACATTCAAGGACATCGAAACAAGATGCCTGGAAATATCCGGTATGTTGAGTAAACTGATCAAGGCCCGATCGAACTCTTAAATACAGCTTTTGCCCTAAGCCTTAAGCCATTAGCCAATAAAGTTGAAAGGAGTTTGAGAATGAAAGAAGTGGTTATTGTAAGCGGAGCGAGGACCGCCGTGGGTGAATTCGGCGGATCATTGAGGGATGTCTCGGTGGTCGAACTCGGCCGGATCGTCATCAAGGAATCGATAAAGCGCGCCGGGCTGAGACCGGCCATCAACGATTTCGTCAGGAGCGCCCGCCCTTCGATTTTCGGCGAGTTCGACATGACGGAGATCCAGAAGAAGTACTACGACTATGACAAGGGACTCACGCCCGTCTACATCGACGAGGTGATCATGGGCAACGTTTTAACGGCCGGCATGGGTCAGAACCCGCCCCGGCAGGCTTCCATCTACGCCGGGCTGCCCGAGGAAACCAATGTGATCACCGTGCAGAAGGTCTGCGCCTCGGGGATGAAGGCCATCGCGCTGGCCGCACAGGCCATCATGTGCGGGGAGGCGGACATCATCGTCGCCGGAGGCATGGAGAACATGAGCATGGTCCCCTACGGCCTGCCCAACGCCCGCTGGGGCTACCGGATGAACATGCCCTACGGCCAGGTCGCGGACCTCATGGTCCACGACGGACTCTGGGAGATCTTCAACAGGTACCACATGGGCTTCACGGCTGAAAACATTGCCGCGAAATACGGGATCAGCCGGGAAGAACAGGACAAGCTCGCCTACGAGAGCCACCGCAGGGCACGGGCGGCCAACGCCAGCGGTGCCGTGGCCGACGAGATCGTACCCGTGGTGATCCCCCAGAAGAAGGGCGACCCCAAGGTCTTCAAGGTGGACGAGCGCCCCATGGACACGACGCTCGAGAAGATGGCGAAACTCGCCCCCGTCTTCAAGAAGGACGGCACCGTCACGGCCGGAAACGCCTCGGGCATCAACGACGCCGCCTGCGCCGTGGTCGTCATGAGCGCCGACAAGGCAAAAGAGTTGAAGCTGAAACCGCTCGCCAAGATCAGGGGCTGGGCCTCCGGCGGCGTCGATCCGGCCTACATGGGACTGGGCCCGATCCCGGCGGTCCGGAAGCTCTTCAAGAAACTCAATCTCAGCATGAAGGACATGGGGCTCGTCGAGCTCAACGAAGCCTTCGCCGTCCAGGCCCTGGGCTGCATCAAGGAACTGGGCGTCGATCTCAACAAGTGCAACCTCAACGGCAGCGGGATCTCCATCGGCCACCCGATCGGCTGCACGGGAGCGAGGATCACCTACACATTGGCCATGCAGATGAAGAAGAACAATGTCAAACTGGGCCTCGCGTCGCTCTGCATCGGCGGCGGCCAGGGCATGGCCATCATCCTGGAGAACGTGTAAAGGCTCCGACGTTCACCGGGAAATCGGAAACCGGACCTGCCGGGGTTATGTGGCACCCCGGCGGTCCGGAAACAACCCCGGGACGCATGCCGCCTTTGGAAACAAACGCGGCATCGAAGAGATTTTAACGTTTAACGAAAGAAGGAGGGTCAGACCATGGCAATCAAGGCAGATGTAAAGACAATCGGAGTTGTCGGCGCCGGTCAGATGGGCAGCGGTATCGCGCAGGTCGCGGCCACACCGGGCGGTCTCAAGGTCATCCTGAATGACATCGCCGACCAGTTCGTCGACAAGGGCTACAACGGGATCGCGGGCAACCTCGACAGGCTGATCGCGAAGGACAAACTCAAGGCGGACCAGAAAAATGAGATCATGGGCCGCATCAGGAAGAGCACGAAGCTCGAGGACATGAAGGATGCCGATTTCGTCGTCGAGGCGGCCATCGAGAGGGAAGACCTGAAACTGAACATCTTCCGGACTCTCGATTCGGTCTGCGCGCCCGGTGTGGTCCTGGCCACCAACACATCATCCATCCCCATCACAAGGATCGCCGGCGCCACCAAGCGGCCTGAGCTCGTCATCGGCATGCACTTCATGAATCCCGTGCCGGTCATGAGGCTCGTGGAGATCATCCGGGGCCTCGCCACCTCCCAGGAGACCTACGATCTCACGGACAAGCTCTCCAAGCAGTTCGGCAAGGTTCCCGTCGAGTGCAACGACTTCCCGGGCTTCATTTCCAACCGGATCCTCATGCCCATGATCAACGAGGCCGTCTACGCCCTGATGGAAGGTGTGGGCACCCCCAAGGCCATCGACGACATCATGGTCCTCGGCATGAATCACCCGATGGGACCCCTGGCGCTTGCGGACCTCATCGGTCTCGACACCTGCTGGGCGATCATGGACGTTCTCTACAGGGGGTTCGGTGACTCCAAGTACCGGCCCTGCCCGCTCCTGAAGAAGTACGTCGATGCCGGCTATATGGGCAGGAAAACCGGCAAAGGGTTCTACGACTACAGCAAGAAGTAGAGGCTCGGGTCATCGGACTTCGGTCAGCCCGTAAAAAATGAATGACCAGAGAAAGGAGTGAGGACCATGGAATACAAAAACATCCTGTTTGAAGTGGCGGACGGGGTCGCCACGATCACCATCAACCGGCCCAAGGCGCTCAACGCCCTGAACTCGGATGTGATCGCGGAACTCTGCGATGCCGCCGTCAAGTGCAAAACCGACGATGCCGTCAAGGCCGTCATCGTCACCGGAGCCGGCGAGAAGTCCTTCGTGGCGGGCGCCGACATCTCCCAGATGGCGGATCTGAGGCCCCAGCAGGCCATGGAGTTCATGGAGGCCGGCATCGAAACCTTCAGGGCCTTTGAGACGCTCCCCAAGCCCGTCATCGCGGCGGTCAACGGATTCGCCCTCGGCGGCGGCGTGGAATTCGCCATGTCCTGCGACTTCCGGTTCGCCTCTGAAAACGCACGTTTCGGCCAGCCCGAGATCCTGATCGGGCTTATCCCCGGCTGGGGCGGCACTCAGAGGCTGGCGCGCCTCGTCGGCATCGGGCGTGCCAAGGAGTACATCATGGGCGGCGAGCAGATCGACGCCAGGAGGGCCTACGAGATCGGTCTCGTGAACCGCGTCTACCCGCCGGATCAGCTGATTCCCGAAACAAAGAAATTTGCCGCGAAGCTGGCCAACCTTCCGGGGTTCGCCCTCAAGATGGCCAAGCACGCCATCAACTTCGGCTACGATCTCGCCCTCGACAACGCCATGAGGCTCGAGACGGAGTGCTGCTCCCAGTGCTTCAGCACCGACGATCAGAAGGAAGGCATGAAAGCTTTCCTGGAGAAGAGGAAACCGGCCTTCAAGGGTCGCTGACGGCCAGGAAATCAACGTCGTATTCGAATCCAAAAGGGATGTAACATAAAAAAACCACAAAGGGGGGTTATTGTCATGAACTTTGGATTAACAGAAGAGCAAAAGATGGTAAGGGATCAGGTGGCGAAGTTTGCGGAGACGCAGATCAAGCCGATCGCCGCGGAACTGGACCGCACCCACAGGCACCCCGAAGAGATCTGCCGGAAGCTCGGCGAGATGGGGATCATGGGCGTGGCCATCCCGACGGAGTACGGCGGTGCGGGCATGGACAACGTGACTTACGTGTTCTGCATGATCGAGATCTCCAAGGCCTGCGCGAGCTGCGGGGTCATCGTGTCCGTCAACAACTCCCTCTACGGATTCCCCGTGAACGCCTTCGGAACGGAAGCACAGAAGAAGAAATACCTTCCACCGGTCTCCGGCGGCAAGGTGGAAGGCTGCTACGCGCTGACGGAAGCGGGCGCCGGCTCCGACGCGGCGTCTCTCGCCTGCAGGGCCACACTGAAAGGCGACAAGTACATCATCAACGGGACCAAGCGCTTCATCACCAACGGCAATGTGGCTCACTACTGCGTCCTCGCGGCCACGACGGACCCGGCACAGGGTTACAAGGGTGTCGTGAATTTCATCGTCGATCTCAAGAACACCAAGGGGTTCTCCCTCGGCAAAATCGAGGAAAAGATGGGAATCCTCGCTTCGGGGACGGCGGAGCTCGTCTTCGAGGACGCCGAAGTCCCGGCGGAGAACCTGCTCGGGAAGCCCGGCCAGGGCTTCAAACAGATGCTCATGGGTCTCGACTGCGGCCGCATCGGCATCGGCTCACAGGCTCTCGGCATCGGCAGGGCCGCCCTGGAGGACGCCCTCCAGTACGCCAAGGAGAGGGTGCAGTTCGGCAAGCCCATCTCCACCTTCCAGGCCATCCAGTTCAAGTTTGCCGACATGGCGACGGAACTGGACGCGGCGGAACTGCTGCTCCTGAAGGCCGCCTGGCTCGAGGACAACAAACTGGACTACGAGAAGGAGTCGGCCCAGGCCAAGATGTACGCCTCCGACGTGGCCATGAAGGCCGCCATCGAAGGCGTGCAGATCTACGGCGGGTACGGCTACTGCAAGGAATACCCGGCGGAGCGCCACATGAGAGACGCCAAGATCTGCCAGATCTACGAGGGCACCAACGAAATCCAGAGAATGGTGATCGCCCGGAAGCTCCTCGGCGCGAGGTAATCCAATCTTCTTGAACCAAAGGGGAGCGCGGAGACATTTCCCGCGCTCCCTTTATTTCTTTCCCCCCGGCCGGCACCCGGTCGGCGGAACCGAAGATCTCCTTCCCGTGAGCGGCTTGAAGAAGATAAACGGGGAAAGGCAATTCCCCTCGCGATCACTCGACGAAATCCATTACCGGGTCATCCGGCTGATGGAGTCCTATCCCCGCGGCCGTGCCCTGGATCTGCCCGCCGGAACGGGGCGACTTTCATGGTGGCTGTATCAGAGAGATTTCAATGTTACTGCGGGGGATATCGATACGGACCAGTTCCGGAACCCGGAAATCCCCGTCTTCAAAATGGACCTCAACGGGATTCTTCCCCTCGAGGATGACTCCTTCGATTACGCGTTCTGCATCGAGGGACCGGAGCACGTCGAAAACATGTATCAAACCTTCCGGGAGTTTGCCCGGGTGCTCAAGCACGGGGGGAGACTCATCGTCAGCTATCCGAATTACTCCAACCTCGAGTCCCGGCTGAGAAACATATTTTACGGCATCCTGGAGCCCGTCGAGCCGCCGGGAGCAACCGAGATAGAGGGAAAGCCCCACCCGGGCCACATCAACCGGCCGCCCTATGGGCTGCTCCGGATGGCCATGGAGTATGCCGGGTTTCGGGTCGAGAAGATCACGCGTGAAAAGTTCAAATGGAATCAGTTTTTCCTCTTTCCCCTGTTCATGATGATCCGGCTGTTCACGATCGTCAAGGGGGACCGGGGGGACGCCAAGTACTGGCTGCGGGAGTCGAACAGCTATGATGTTTTAATGGGCGGGAACTCTCTGATCATCGTCGCGTTGTTGAACAAACAAAAACCGAGGAGTCATTAGAAAAAACGCCGGGCTTTCTTCTGGTTTATGTTCCTGAACCTTTAGCCTTCAGCCCTCCGCCATAAGGCTGTTTTTCAATATATCCCGATCACGCAACCGCCTGCTATGGTCCGCCCCAGTTCGCGGCATTTTTCCAGGATCTCCGCCGTGACCTTTCCGCGGGAGATGACCGGTTCGTAGACTTTCTTGAACGGGTACCCGATGGCGATGCGCTCGATGCTGTTGACGGCCCCTGTCCCGTCATTCCCGGCGGAGACGAAGACCACGTAAGGCTTGCGGAAGACTTTTCCCTGGGCGGGATAGAAGGTCCGGTCGAAGAAATCCTTGATCATACCGGACATGTACCCGAAGTTCTCCGGCGTGCCGACGGCCAGGCCCTCGCACCGGAGAAGGTCCTCCAGCCCCGCATCGGGGGCGCGCTTCAGGACGGCCTCGGCGTTTTCGATGTCCCGGACACCCTCCGCCACGGCCTCCGCCATCCTCTCGGTGTTCCCCGTCTGGGAATGATAGATGACGAGAATTTTTACCATGGGGGGATTATAATCGATCGTTTTCGGAATTGCCAAGCCAAAAAGGTTCGCTGACGCCCTCCGAATTGCCTCACAATAAATGTTACCGGAGGTGAAGATGCATAATGGTCGTTGACTCATAATTCATGTTACCGGGAGAGAGACTTTCTCCAGGAGCCATGACGATGAGTCCGCGAACCAAACGTGA
>Ga0255347_1000828_pt1 | contig 53930 bp, 49 predicted proteins | sample wastewater_treat_2_FD_192479 | JGI IMG/M metagenome (GOLD analysis project Ga0255347, IMG submission 192479) | Wastewater microbial communities from Lulu Island WWTP, Vancouver, Canada - plant24 | ecosystem: Engineered > WWTP > Wastewater > Unclassified | place: Canada: Vancouver, British...
CTGATCAGTTTATTGGGAATCGGTTTTTATCAACTGGATCGGAAAAAATACGGCTTAGTCCTGTTTGGGTTTGCGTTCGGATTGGCTGCCAATACGCGATTTTACGGATTTATTCTTCTGCCGGCATTTGCCGGAATCGCAATTTTCGATATGATTACGGATCCGAAAAACCGAAAAAAAATACTTCGGCAAACTTTTCTGACCTCCATTGCATCTATCGTTTGGTTTTTTATTTTGACACCGTTTTTATGGGAATCGGATTTTCAACAAATTATTGGCGGATTGAAAGTAGCGGTCGATCAGCCTGTAATCGGCGATGCCGAGTTATTTATGGGAAGATTTGTTGCTCCGCGCGATGTCTGGTATTATTTGCCGGTCTGGATTGGAATTACCGTTCCGGTTCTTTATTTGGCGCTTTTTGTGATCGGATCGGCATTTTTGCCATTCAAAATTCAATCGCTGAAAGACTCCGATACTCGGTTTGAGCTTGCATTTGACATAATGAACTTTTTGCTTTTTGTGATTGCGATCATGGCGATTGTTATTTCAAAAGGCACCATTTATCATGGCTGGCGGCATGTTTATTTCCTTTATGCGCCGTTCATTTATATCTCTGTGTGCGGATTAAACGATCTGATTGAATTCAAAATCTCCGGCAAAACAAAAATGAAAATCAAAAACGGAATCGTGTTTTCGCTTTGCCTGCTTTCCTTTGCCAATACAGGATGGTGGATGATAAAAAATCATCCGCTGGATTTTGTCTATTTTAATGAGATCGGAAAGAATTATGCGGAAGATTTCACGCGAGATTATTGGGGTGTAGCGTCCAAAAGCTGTCTATTATATTTATACAATGCGGTTCAGGTGGGTGAGATACGGGTCGGGGTAAATAGTGATTTAACTTACGGATCGGCTGAAATTACCTTATTGCGCATGCCGGAAGCGTTTCGGAAACGCTTTACACCGGTCTGGCAGATGAAAAATGCCGATTATTTATGTTACAGTTATAAAAACACACCGGGGAACGATTACCAAATCCCGGATTTTGCCGTGATGAAAACCTTTATGGTGGACGGATATGCGGTGATGGGAGTTTATCAACGGATAAATCCCGCCGAGTAAGAAAGAGGGGGCTTTTTCAAAAAGCCCCCTCTTTCTTCCGATTAGTTTTTCGGATAAATGACCACTTTTCGATTGGGTTCTTCCCCGACGCTTTCGGTATATATATCATTTCGATCTCGCAATGCGAGATGAATAATTCTTCTTTCCGTTCCGGGCATCGGTTCGAGAGAAATTCTTCGGCCGGAGCGAGTAACTTGATCAGCCATGTGAATAGCCATTTGTCGTAATTGACGTTCCCGTCGTTCTCGGTATCCTTGCACGTCGATCATCATCGGTACCCAATGGCCCAATTCACGTCCGACAATTAAACTTGTTATATATTGGAATGCATTCAATGTCTCGGAATGGCGACCGATCAGATAAGATAAATCATCCCCTTTGATATCGACAAGAATCATTTCCTGATTGCCGGATGTTTCAAGTTTTCCGATCCGTCCGGTCACACTTGCCTTGATATGCATTTTGTCTATTAAGTCTTCGACGACCGTCACAGTGGCTTTCAATGCGGTTTCATCAACCAACTCTTCGCCGGCGGTCTTCTCTTCCTCATTTTCGGATTCCGCTTCGGTTGTATCCGCTTCATTCACATCGCCGGGAAGCTCTTCGCTGATTTCTTTTGCCGATATTTTATCGGATTCCGGTTTGACGGTTCGGCCGGTTTGAGAAGATTCCGATTGCGGAGCTTTGGCTGCCGATTCCTTCACCTTCAAGCTTACGGAAGCCGGCCTTGAGCCGATTCCAAAGATCCCTTTTGCTCCCGAATCGATCACAACAATATCGACCTCATCCCGTGTTTTTCCCAGAGCTTTTAGCCCTTTTTCAATTGCTTCATCCACAGTCCCTGCTGAAAATTCCATTTGATTGTCCATAGTCTATATTGCCTTATCTACTCTGTCGTCACTTTTTCTTCGGTTTTTTCTTGTTTTTGAACTCACGATAATCAATCTTCTCTTCCGCGGGTTCTATCCCCGATTCCGCTAAATTGGGCGTCATCGATTTTTTGGGATTGGCACTGGCAACGGGACGGGAAGTTGTTACCGGTTTTTCGGTCGGTGTAGCTAATTTCGGCATTTGCGGTTTACCGAACTTTAAGGCTTTCCAATTTAATTTTCCTTCCACACCATATTGTACGATCGTAAAAATGTTTGAAATCAAGAAATAGAGCGAAAGACCGGAGGCTAATGTGTAAGCCATGAAACCCATCAGAAGCGGCATATAAATATTCATCATACCGGTCATCATGGCTCCGCTGGCTGCGTTCTTGTCATTCGGATTGGTCGGCGGGACGGTCAGTTTGGTTTGCATAATGGTCGTGATCACAACCAGAATCGCCAAAACCGGTATGCCGAAGGAGATCCCCTGAATGTACAATCTTTCAGGTTGCCCCAAATTCATCCACAAGAAATTCGGATTGATCGGGAATATTTCACCGATTTGTAAAAAGCCGGAAAAAGCGCGTTTTGTCAAATCCAACATTCCCAACGGAGTCGATACGATTGCCGCGATAATGGCTTGATATAATGCGAAAATAATCGGAAGCTGAATCAGTGTCGGCAGGCAGGAAGCGGTAGGATTTACTCCGAACTTTTTATAAAGTTTCATTTGCTCTTCTGCCAGTTTCTCCTGATTTCCTTTGTACTTCTCCATCATTTCGAGGTATTCGGGAGATTTTTGCAGCTCCATCATTTTGGTTGAGCTTTGGATCTGCTTTCGCATCAACGGATAGGTGATCAGTTTAATCAGGACCGTAAATAAGATGATCGCGACCCCAAAATTCCCGACCAGTTTATAGATATAGAGCAAAATATTCAGAAAGATATTTACAAAAGATTGCCACATAGTCATTCCCTCCTATTTTGCCGGTGTTTCTGTGACGGTTTCTTGGCTGACTTCCGCGGTCGGTGTAAGTGCTGTCGATTCGACTGTTTCGATATACCACCAATCTTCTTTCAGATCCGATGTGTAACTTCTCAAGAGTGCATCTCCGGGGATCAAACCGGCGACAAATGATTCACCGATAACAACCGGCGAGCTCATTGTTTTCCCATTAATCAGACGACTGTTTACCGATTTCCCATCCGTATCATAAACCATCAGGTTGCCGTCTTCCGCGACCGCCAGAAGATTCCCGTTTTGGAGGAGGATCGGATCTGCGATAAATCCCACTTTGTCGGTGGAAACGGCTTTAATCTGCCATATAGATTTCCCGGATTCCGACTCATTGCAATAAAGGTATCCGGACATGTCCGCGACGATAATCTTGCCATCGATGATCAGCGGCGATGCCCAAATTTCCCCGTTGGTGTGCATCACCGTTTTGATTTCTTCCGTAGCCGGATCAAAATAAGCCACTTCTTTTCCTAACGTTCCGAAATAGATCCGATCATTCGCGAATACCAATTTCCCCATCACAGCGCCGCTTATGGACAGTGCTTTCTCGATTGTTCCGGTTTTTTCATCCAAAACCAGGAATCGTTTATCGAGTGTTGTGACATAGACCTTTCCGTCTGACACGAATGGACTGACCCATATTTCGGTGGAAAGGTTCGTTTGCCAGACGGGAACGCTTAAGTTATCCAAAGTGTAAGCGTAGACCGAACCATTATTTGAAGCGATGAAAAGCATGTCGTCTGCGATTACCGGAGAGGCAAGGATTTTATTCTTGTTGGTCTCCAAAGTGATCTTGGTAATCAGCGTTCCGTCATTTTGATCCAAAATATGAACTTCGTTTTGATATGTTCCGGTATAAATTTTCCCGTCATAAATCGTAGGGGCGGCAAAAAACATCATCCCGTTTTGGGCTTCCGCCGGATATTTCCAGAGCAATTTTCCGTTAGAAACGGCTTGAACGGAAGAAGTGTATGCGACATAAACCGTCTCGTCATCGGCTGACAATCCCGGCCAGCTGACCGCATTGCTCATCGCCGAATTTCCGGCACATCCGCTGAGAATCATTGTTGTGAGGATCATCAGCAATACCAGTAAAAATTGTTTTTTTCTCTTCATTGAATTTCCTTATCGGAGGATTCTTTACGGAACCGGGTCAAATCCGCCGGGGTTGAACGGGTTGCAACGCAGAACACGCCAAATTGCCATCGGTACGCCTTTGAATGCTCCGTATTTATAAATCGCTTGATAAGCATAATGAGAGCAGGAAGGGTAAAATCGGCAGGTGTTTGCGGGCAGCAACTTTGATATTGTATTTTGATAAATACGAATTAATATCAAAAAGAAAAAACGGGGCAAATTTGAAATGCGAAACGGAAGCTCGCTCAGACGAGGTTCGCCGGCATAAGCATCCTGTGAACAATCGCTTTCTTTCCTTCTGAAAAGAGAGGAAATTGCCCGAATCATTTTATCTTTTTGTGCGATGTGAATCATTTTATTGCGAAGAAGGCAGCAGAACTTCGGCTTTTTTCAACAAACTGTAAACCGCCTTGGAAACGTTTTCGATATCGGCTTCTAAAATCGGTTTGCGGGCTATCAAAACGAGATGATAGTTGGGTTTGATTTGATCCGTATAAGGTTCGATGGCCGCCCGAATCAGGCGTTTTGACCGATTCCTTGATACGGCTCCTCCCACGGATTTGGTGGCAATAATACCGATTTTCGATTCACCGATGTTCGGATCCATTAATGTGGTTAATACCACCATAGGGTGAGAAAAAGATCTTCCTCTTTGTCTCACCCTTTGGATATCATCTGATCGATTCAGACGCTTTTTACGTTTCAATTTAGCAAACGCTCCACTTATACGTGGATAGTTCTGTTCAAAAATTTGTTGCGAAAAGTCATGCTTCTGAAATACTACCAGCGAATACGCTTTACATGATTATTCATCGAAACGGTCAAATTATGACGACCGCGGGCTCGACGTCTCTTCAGAACATCTCGACCGCTCGCTGTTTCCATCCGTTCACGGAAACCATGCACACGAAGGCGACGTCGTTTTTTGGGTTGGTAAGTTCGTTTAGTTGACATTTACTTTCCTTTCAATTTTGAATAACGGCAGAGATCGGCGTATGGGTTCCCCCGGGGTTCAGTTCAGGCTTTTCAAAAAATTTATCCTAAACGCTTTGAAAAACCGGCACATTCCGGCATGCCACCACTCCTGCCATCATATTTTTTTCTTTAATAGCCAAAGAATTATATCTTAATCCATGAGGACGGTCAAACATTTGGTACATAAGGTCTGCGAGAGCGTTTTGGAAACCGAAAAGAGGAAGATGTTTCCAGATAAGAGATTCATTCTCTGCGGTACTCCGGAAACTCGAGACATTAAAAAAAATTCCGGATGGGAATTCCCATCCGGAAAATGATGATTGATCTTGACGGACAGTGATCAGTAACAGCGCCAATTCACTCTGTCCGAGAATAAACTGCCGGTCATATATAATCCCAGATCCGAGAAATTCACCGCCACATTGGCTGCTCCGTCACTGTTGGTCTGACTGATCAGGTTGGTGAGCCAGATTCTGCCGACCAAAGTTACGATTTCGCCCGGGCCGAGAGCGACCTTATTTCCGTGTGGAGCGACGGAAGAGAGCCAGTAAAAGGCGATCGGAGCTCCACCGTTGACAGCTACGGAACCCGGCAGGTTAATAAAGCCGGTCTTTGCCCCGTCATTGCGCAGTCGAATTTGCATGACCGCAAATTTCCCGCATTTTTGATATAAGCCGACGACCGCTTTATCATAAGTGTTATACCAACCGGAAGGTTCGATCGGATCATTCGCATCTTCCATCGAATCCAACGGTTTCAACGGGACAATCTTCGCATCGCATAATTCGGCGGGACCCGGAACGCTTTCCATAACTCCGCTGATCATATCCGGGTTATACCCGAAGCGCCAATTCACATTCAAATCGGCACCGCCGGAAGTCTCGGCAACCGGATTGGTCAGATCGTTGATGATCGCTTCGAAACGGATCTTGTCCCCCGGTTTTACCGGAATGGCTTTGCCCGGTGTGCAGTAATCGCCGCCGAAAGGATAACCTTCGGAACCGAAGCGTGTATATCGGCAGGTGTAATTCGAGTAGGAAGTCCCTTCGACATAGATTTGTGCGGGAACAAGGCATTCGGGTCCGTCCTCATCCGGCACTTCGATATCGGCTTTGAAAGAGGCTTTCCCGCCGCATTGTTCATAAATGCCTTTGGTCGCAACCACGTCCACGCCTTCTGTCGCGCATAAATCTTTTGTACGTGTAGCAACATATTCCGGATCCGTACTGGTAATCGAAAGGTCCGGTGTCCCATGAGCAGTCTTTGAATAGTTGATTGTAGCGCTAGTAAAGGGAATCGTACTTGCATTTAAAATGTCTGGAATTTCGACATAGCCGGTTAAAGTTGCGTTCCCGCTTGCATCCAAATAGACTTTGCTGCAGGCATCCCCATATTGAGTTTTGCAGTTCTGTAATTCGTAATCGGTTCCATCGATTTTCACAATAACCGATTTCACAAATATCATATTGGGTGTCCCTGTTGTCCCATCGTCAGCGGTTCGTTTCAGACCGATTTCGATCTTGATTTTTCCGTCTCCGCAACCGACAAATTCACCGGAAAGTGAAGTGATTGAATCAATGATCGATTTTGCCTGTAAATCGACGCCTTTTTCGCCTTCAACAGTTACTTCGTCCGTTAATTCAGCCGTCGGAACCGGATTCTCAACACTTTTGGCTTCGAATTCAGTCAAATCGACTGCTTCCGAATCCACACCGGCTAAAGCGAGATCTTGGGTCGTCCAGTCTTCAATTGCGCCAAAATAACCGGAGACTTCATCCTCGCTTAATTCCTGTGCAAATACGGGGAATATGGATATGCTCAGGAGTAATACCAGAGCCAATAAGATGGAAAGTGTTTGTTTTTTCATTAGATTATGACCTCATTTCTTTCGAAATAATAATTTCTTATTTCCGTCCCCCAATAATTTGGGTTTGATTTCTATGTTGCAATATCAATGCCATTTATCGATTTTCCTTTATTTTCCCGAAAACTTTTCGGGAAATATTTAACCGATGTCTTCTATGCGTGCAGGAATCGCGCCAAAATAAAGGGTTTTGAAAAATGTCTGAAAATCTCTTCAGAGAGGGAAAAATAATTCGATCAATCGAGTAAAAAAAAAGAAGAAGCTGGGAATCAATTCACCCACCTCCTCTTTTTTACCGCTAAATGATTTTTTTACTGATTTCGATTCGATAACCAATCGATCAACAGACGAACCCCAAAGCCGGTGGCACCGGGGACGGAATAATCGGTTCCTTCATCAAGGTCAGCGACGCCGGCTATATCCAAATGCGCCCATGGGACCTCATCGGAAACAAATTCTTTCAGGAACATTCCTCCGGTTACAGGAGAAGCCAGACGACCGCCCGAGTTTTTAATATCCGCATCTTTTCCTTTAATCAACTTGGCATAATCTTCATCATTGGGCAGTTGCCAAATGCGTTCCCATGTCCTTTCCCACGATTCAAACAATTCTCGATAAAGGGATTGATTGTTTGTAAGCACTCCGGCTCGTACATGCCCGTAAGCGACGGCACATCCGCCGGTAAGGGTTGCCAGGTCGATGATGGCTTGCGGGCTGAAATTTTGTTGGGCATATGTTAATCCGTCTGCCAATACCAACCGCCCTTCCGCGTCGGTCGAGATCACCTCAATACTTTTACCGGAGAGACTGATCAGAATATCATCCGGACGATAAGAATTTTGGCTTAGCATATTCTCTGCGGCGCAGATGATTCCGATAATCGGGGTCGCGATTTTCAACTGAGAAGCGGCTCTCAAAACTCCCAGGACAGCCATCGCTCCGCACTTATCATATTTCATCCCGACCATGCTGTCGCCGGGTTTAATCGAATAGCCACCCGAATCAAATGTAAGCGCTTTGCCGACTAATACGACCGGTTTTTCTTTCTCCGTTCCTTTATATTCGAGAATGATCATGCGGGAAGGCGTTTTACTTCCCTGACCGACCGCTACGATGGCGCCGGCTCCCATTTCGGTTAATTGCTTGTCATCCAAAATTTTGCAATTCAAGCCGAATTGTTTTGCAAATTTTTGTGCTCGTTCGGAAAGTGTCTGAGGATTAATGATCGCAGCCGGTTCATGTGCCCATTCCCGTGCCATATTCACCGCATCACAAATCGTCTTACATGTTTGCAACAATATTTCTTCCGAAGGATCAAGATAAATGACGGAATCGACGGGATCCTCTTTTTTCTTGTACTTGTCAAAGGAAAATGAACCCAGCAACAACCCTTCCAACAAAGCTTTATGATCTTTGTCATTCAGATCGGCGGGGATTTGAAGCGCCGCGGTTTTGATGCCGTTCTTCTTGATCCATTTCGCGATGATTCCTCCAAGGGAGCGGTATGTATCGGCATTGATTTTTTCACCGGTGTAGAAAGAAACGGTTGTTTTTGCTTTTTCCTTTTCGACAACCGAATCCCCTTTTTCCTTTAATAATTCACTTTTTGCTCCGCTGACGATCTGCAGCCGGATCGCTCCGGCGGGAATTTTTGGGGATGTTTTAATCTCAATATCGGTTTTCGTGTCAATTATGTCTCTCATTTTTCCTCTTTATATCATATCGGTTAATTGATTACAAATCGTCATTCCGCGGGGAACCTTTCGATCGGATGGGTAAGGTTTTTGCCCGTTTTCAAAAAAAATCCCCTCCTTCTTTCGAAAAGGCCCGCGGAATGACAACGGTTTGTTTTTATTCCATTACTCGGCTATTTTCAAATCTCTGGCTGCTTTCACTTCGTCCATTCGTCCGAAGGGCGTTTCCGCCGGAGCCCGATGCAATAATTCGGGATTTTCACGTGCCTCTTTGGCAATCGCTTTCATGGCTTTTATGAAATCATCCAGCGTCTCTTTGCTTTCGGTTTCTGTCGGTTCGATCATCAAAGCCTCGTGAACGATTAATGGGAAATAGTTTGTCGGAGGATGAAATTTGTAGTCCATCAGACGTTTGGCAACATCCAATGCCCGTATTCCGGGTGCATCCGGCCATTTTACATCCAGAACAAATTCATGCATGCAGGTGCGATCAAACGGTAACGGGTAATCCTGTTTCAATGCTTCCATCAGGTAATTGGCGTTTAAAGTAGCATATTCGGCGACCTGTCGAAAACCTTCCGCCCCCAACATCATACAATAGCAATAAGCCCGGACAATAATTCCGAAATGACCCCAGAAAGATCGCAGCATTCCGATACTTTTTTCGGGCATACGGTATCCGTAAAGCGGGGGTACTTCTTCGGTCGCTTCTTCCAAAATATCCGCGATCGGACCCGGCAGATATGCCTTCAACTGCTCCGTACAGCAGATGGCACCGGCGCCCGGTCCGCCGCCGCCGTGCGGGGTGGCAAAAGTTTTATGCAGATTAAAATGCATGACGTCGAATCCGAGTTCGGCCGGTTTAACGATCCCCAACAAGGCATTCATGTTGGCGCCGTCACCGTAAACCAGTCCGCCGGCTTGATGAACGATACGGATCACTTCGACAATATTTTCATCAAACAATCCGAGGGTATTGGGATTGGTAATCATGATTCCGGCCAGCTGCTCGTTGCATTTGGATGTGAGATCATTTAAATCGATATTGCCGCGTTCATCGGTACGGACCGCAAGGCATTCAAAACCGCTCATGACGGACGAAGCCGGATTGGTCCCGTGTGCGCTGTCCGGGATTAACATGATCTTTCTTTGCATTTCCCCGCGGTCGCGGAGCGAAGCGGCAATCATTTTCACGCCGCCGAATTCACCCTGTGCACCGGCGGCCGGCGTGAGCGAACAAGCCGGGAATCCGCTGATTTCCTGTAAAATGATTTGCATTTCATAAAGAATCAGGATCGCTCCCTGTACCGATTCGATCGGTTGTAAAGGGTGCAGATTGGCAAATGCGGATATTCGGGCAGCTTTCTCGCAGATTTTCGGATTGTATTTCATGGTGCAGGAACCCAGCGGATACATTCCGTTGTCCAAAGAATAGTTTAGTCGGGATAAACGCGTGTAATGACGAACGACGTCTACCTCGGAAAGTTCCGGCAGCGGCAACTCTTTTCGCAGTAAAGACTCCGGCAAATCACTTGCCGGCACATCCGATGAGGGGAAGCGAAAACCTTTTCTGCCGTTCGCCGAAAGTTCAAAAATCGTTTTCTCAGTGGCGTCCATGATGCTCTCCTTCCTTCAGCAGTTCGCAGAGATCATCAATATCTTCCTTATTGATCATTTCCGTCACCGCAATCAGCATGGCATTCCCCAGCATCGGATATTCTTCGGAGAGATCATACCCGCCGATCATTCCGTGATCCAGTAAATGTTGATTTATATCTGACGGCGCCTGAGGACAGGATACGACGAATTCATGGAAGAAAGGCCGTTGATTCAGGATGCGATATCCGTGAATCTTACTGATCTCCTTTGCGGTATAGTGCGCTTTGTCGTAGCATAATTTTGCCACTGCCTGTAATCCGTTCCGCCCGAGCAATGAAAGGTAAATGGCTGCAGTCAATGCATTTAATCCCTGATTGGAACAAATATTGGAGGTGGCTTTCTCCCGCCGAATGTGTTGTTCTCGGGCTGTTAATGTCAGCACATAGGCCCGTTGCCCTCGATTGTCTACCGTCTCACCGACGATTCTTCCGGACACTTTGCGGATTAATTCTTTTCGCGTGGTGAATATTCCGAGGTAAGGGCCGCCGTAAGAAAGCGGAATTCCCAGCGGCTGACCTTCACCGACGACGATATCGGCGCCCATCTCACCGGGAGTTTTCAGCAGTCCCAACGCAATGGGGTTGATACAGACACAGAGCAAGGATCCTTTTTCATGAACGGCTTTTGCAAGCTCGCTGAAATCCTGAATTTGTCCGAAGAAATCCGGATATTGAACCAAGACCAGCGCGGTATCCATATCTATTTTCTCTTCCAACCGTTGCGGATTAATTTCATCAAGGGATGCGGCTTTCGGACATTCGATCTGCATTCCGTCGAAATCCTGCAGATAGGTTTTCAGGGTTAGCAGGTAATGCGGATGCAGTCCCGCAGATACCAAAATTTTCTTCCTTTTCCCGTGGTATTGGTGATAAGCCAAAATACCGGCTTCGGCGCAGGCTGTCGCACCGTCATAATGAGAGGCGTTAGAGGCTTCCATGCCGGTTAATCGAGCCATCAGGCTTTGATATTCGTAAACAGCTTGCAATGTACCCTGCGAGATTTCCGGTTGATAAGGGGTATAAGCGGTATAAAAATCGCCGCGACTGATGAGATTATCGATTGCGGCGGGAATATAATGATGATAAGCACCGGCACCGGTGAAACAGGCTGTATGATCCAGGGATAGATTGGCTGATGAAATTTCATCGAGCAGAAAGGTGACTTCCGGTTCCGTCAATCCCGGTTGTAAATTCAATTTCGGAAAACGATATTTTTCCGGAACGACATCAAATAATTCGTTCAGGTCTTTTTTTCCGATCGCTGCCAGCATACTTTCACGATCGGCGTCCGTATGCGGAATAAACATGGTTCAACCTCGATCTTCGCAATATTTTCGGTATGCGTCTGCGTCCATTAAATGAGAAGTATCAAACCCTGTATCGCTGCTTAATTTGATCAGCCAGGCTTCTCCGAAAGGATCCCGATTCAGCAGCTCGGGTGAATCGATTACCTTATTATTAATCTCCGTAACGGTGCCTGCGACGGGAGTGTAGATATCCGATGCGGCTTTGACGGATTCAATGGTTCCGATATTGTCTTCCGCCGCAAGTGAATCCCCGGCGGAAACGCTGATTTCGACAAATACAATGTCAGAAAGCGAATCCTGCGCATAATCCGAAATTCCGATTGTGGCTTTATTTCCTTCGACCGAAACCCATTCGTCATTCTTTGAATAAAAATAATTTGGATGAATGTTCATTGATTTCCCTCCGCTTATTCATTTTTCTTTATTATAAGTGGATTCGATTAATATTTATAGCGATTTCGCAGCGCTAAACGAATTAAGGAAGACATCGTCATTCCTTTTGGGTATAATAATGGAAGGAGAGGATTGTCGAAAGGAGGAATATATGTCCATTAAACTCTTGGATAACAGTCTGGAATTGGAAATTTTCCTCGATAAAGAAGATTCGGAATTTGAGGACAATATTTGCCTAAGATTTACAGAGGACTGCCCGGAAGATGAGAAAGTTTTTTACGGCGGTGAAACGAATATCTATATTACGCGCGATCAAGCGTTGCAAATCGTTAAAGCGTTGGGCGCTGTTCTGGAAGAAGCAAATGAATCAAATTGATTTCGAAAAAAAGCCCGGTATCTTCATGAAAACTACCGGGTCTTTTTTATTTTCAGTGCTTTTCTTTTCGATTCAAATATGATTGAAAAACAGATGTATCGATCAACTGATGGCCCTCGTCCGTTACCAGTAATCCGAAGATTCTTTCAACGGCATGAGCAAGCGTATTGTTTAACTGTCCCCGTTCTGGCGGAAAATCCGCTGTTCGAATTCCGGAACCGGCAAGTTTTTCCAAACAACCGGGACGGCACCAAAACATGGATCCGGCGGGATATTCGAAATAATAATCATGTAGCGGGATATTCAACAGGCCGGCAAGGGTCTCCAAATTCTTCCGATTGGTAAAAGTATCGATGTCGATCCCGCCGGTAAGAAATCCCTTCGGAACGACCATATCGATTTCGATATTTTGCCGAAACAGTTGTAAAATTTCGTTCACGCGCTGTTCGGAACCGATCAATTCAGAGAAAAGGGATTGTCTTCGATTTTCACCCGTGGAAAGATGAGTCGATCTCTTTGAATGGAGCTTACAGAGAAATTGATAGTCTAACGGGAAGATTGCCCGAAAAATCTCTAAAAACGGAGCGATATCCCGTCCGCGATTGGGAGCGATATAAATATGGGCGTTCGGAAAATATTTTTGAATTTCCGAGCGAAAATTCTTTTGTTCTTTCGGTAAAGAGATAAAAAGATCGAAGGGTTCGGGAATATCGGATAGCAGTTCCGCTATTTCCGGCCAAAGGCCGACATAAAAAAGATGCAGGACGACAGCGATCTCGGAATTTTTTTCAATTTTCTCACCGAATAACCTTATTTGCAGCTCTTCCGGTGACACTGGGGAAGAACTTGTCGGACCGGGGCGGAATATATCTGAATGATTCAAACCGACAATCTTGGCAGTAGCAGTCAAAAAATTGCGTATTTTCGGGAGAAAATGAACTTCGGAATTTGAGAAAATTGCTTTGACCTGGCGACAATAACAAATGAATTTCCAACCTTTGCTTGATGCGATGTCGGAAAGCTGAAAGGCAGCTTGTGACAGCATGCGTCGGTTTCTTACTCCTTCATCGAAAAAGGCGCTTAGTTGACTGCGTTCCGAGCTGAGGGATTCATCGAATGTCATTTTTTTGCCTCCGACCTATTTGTTCTTGATCCTGCCATTCCGTCGTTTGTTTATGTGCGATTCGCGTATGGTTCATTTTTTATCGACTCATCCGGAAAAATCTCCGAAATCATTTTCCGAAAAATAATATCCTGTGAATACCTCTCCGTAACGGTCTGTTTGCCGGCTTTGCCGATTTTTTTTCTGAGGTCTGCGTCCCCTATCAAACGACTGAGTTTGGCTTCCCATTCGGCTGCTGTTTCGGCAAGAAAACCGTTTTGACCTTCCCGAACAATATAGAACGACTCACCGACCGGACTGGCAACCACCGGTAGTTCTCCGGCCATATAAATCAACATTTTCATGGCACATTTTCCCTGTTCCGCCGGGGTGTCAAATAGCGGCATGATGCCGATATCCATTTTTTTGACAATTTCCGGAATATCGTCATCCGAATATTCCGGAATTTCAAGTATATGCAATTTTTCGATTTTGCTCAGAGGAATCGGCTGATTTTTTGATCCGGCGATCAACAGCTCAAAATCGATGCCGGAAGCAAGCATATTCTTTAACGGGTCGACTACAATTTCCAACTGATTCAGGGTTGAAGGTCCTCCGATCCAACCGATCCGCAGCGGAGAATGGGGTTCCTGTGTGGCTTCGACGGAATATTTTTCAACCGGTATACTGCTGGGCAATAAAATCGTCGAAAGATTGATCGCTTTCGCAAAGTCATAAAGTGCATGGCTCCCGGCAAATACTTTCCACGCATATTGAATCATTCCACGGGTCTTTGATTCATGCTTCACATAGAGAGCGTCATCATAATCGAAAATGATTTTTGAATTTTGTTTCGCCAAGTATCGCATCGCCCGGGGAGGTAAGAGTACAGACTGAAAGAAAATCACATCGTAACGGGATTGTTGTCTCAAGATCCGCAAGACCTGAACCCAATAATATGGTAATCCGAGCCCGTGGATCAGCGATCGAAAGATCAAATCGGTTATTTTTTGTTTTCCGAAGATCGATCGATCCAATCGTTCGAGCCAACGTTGTACGGCAGCGGCATTAATCTCCATCCAATCATAGGAAATACCCGCCTCCGAAAGAGACGGAAAAAACCGTTTTGCCCGGACAATGCCGCTCGAAAAATAAGGTGTACAGTTCCCGACGAAAAGGATGTTCAAAAGATTTCCCCGCGGTTGATCAATCAGATTTGAATTTGATTATAACGTGAGATTTTTATTCAAATCAATGCATCGTCTGTCGCATGAATACAGAAGCAAACCGGGATGTTTGAAAATCAATCGAGAACAACCAATAATTTCTCTAAAAGCCCCGGTTTCCTGATCAATATTGAAAATCTTATAGAAAAGAGTCAGAAGCAAAACTTCTTATTGCAACGGTTGCGGTCCATGATAAACTTACCGTAGCAAATTATCAACCATCTATGAGGGTATATGTCTGATTCTGTTGCGACCGCTGTCGCACATCCGAATATCGCTTTTATTAAATATTGGGGCAATCGGGATGATTCCTTGCGTTTACCGGCAAACGGATCGATTTCCATGAATCTCGGGGCCTTGGAAACGCGGACCACCGTCGCTTTCTCTTCCGCATACCGTTCCGACCGGGTTTCCGTGAACGGCTCCTTATCGGAAGGAGAATCGTTGATTCGGGTTGTCCATTTTATGGATCGCATTCGGAGCCTGGCGGGAGAAGAACGTTTTGCGGAAATCGAGAGCCGAAATAATTTTCCGATTGGAGCCGGCATCGCTTCCTCGGCTGCTGCTTTTGCCGCTTTAGCATTAGCCGGAAGTGCGGCCGCCGGGCTACATCTCAACGAGACGGAACTTTCCCGTTTGGCACGGTTGGGCTCCGGATCAGCCTGTCGTTCGATCCCCCCCGGTTTCTGTGAATGGCTGGCGGGCGATTCCGATGAAGAATCGATCGCCGTTTCCATTGCACCGCCCGATTATTGGGCTTTAACCGACATTATCGCGGTTGTTTCCGCTCGGCATAAGGAAGTGGGTTCCAGTATAGGGCATCAACGGGCGATGACCAGCCCGTATCAAGCGGTTCGGGTGGCAACGGCTCCGGAAAGATTACTGGAATGCCGGACGGCCATATTAAAAAGGGATTTTGATCGGCTGGCATTGATCTGTGAAAAAGACAGCACCATGATGCACGGGGTCATGATGACTCAAGAACCGCCGTTATTTTATTGGGAACCCGCCTCATTAAGAATTATGAAAAATATTATGCAGTGGCGCAGAGAAGGGATTCCCTGTTTCTTCACTTTGGATGCCGGTCCCAATGTTCATGTTTTGTGCCCTGAGGAGGCTGAAAAGGAATTGAAGGAGCGCTTGGGAAAACTTTCAGAAGTGGAAAATCTGCTGTCATCCGGTCCCGGGGATGCGGCTCACCTTGCGGATTGATCCGAATGAAAACGGACTTTTGAATCCGATGGATCAAATCATTAATCTGATACTTCCCATTCTGATTGTGGTGCTTGCCGGCTATTGCGCAGCCCGTTTCCATGTCCTTGACAAAGGGACCGGAAATGTTTTATGCCAATATCTTTTTTATTTTTCACTGCCGTTTCTGACTTTTACCAATATTTATCGAGCCGGACTTGATAACCTGTTGAATGGCCGGTTTATCCTGACCGCCATTCTGACGATCTTCGGGATTATTCTGCTTGCTTATTTCGTTTTTCGCTTTCTTTTCCAATCGGAAGGCCAAAATTTAATCATGATGATTTTCGGTAGTTTTTACGTGAATGCAACTTATGTGGGAGTTCCGGTTGCGTCGATGATTCTTTCATCGGTTGTACCCCCTTTGATTATCCTGATGATCCAAGCTTCCTTCTTTTTTCCGCTGACAGTTTTTCTGATGGACGTAAACAGCGGTAAGCAAAGTCGCATCAATTTCAAAGACTCCCTCTTATTGTTGGTTCGGAATCCCATATTGGTAGCGACGCTGATCGCCATTGTTCTCCTCGTGTTTCAAATCCGGGTTCCTCAATTTGTCTTGACGACTACCGAATTGTTTGGGAAACCGGCTGCCGCCACCGGATTGTTTGCGCTGGGGTTCACTTGCTACTTACCGGCAGACCAAAAAATTACAAAATCGGAAATTCGGCGGGCGTTGACAGTGACTCTTTTCAAGACATTCCTTCAACCGCTGCTTGCTTGGTCGATCGGAAGATTTGTTTTTCATCTGGACTCTTGGTGGTTGACAGCGATCGTCGTTTGTGCGATGCTCCCGACCGCCGTGAACCATTTTATTGTCAGCCAAAAATACCGTTGCAGCGAAAATGAATCTAAACTGATCATTTTGTTCACTACCTTCGGTTTTACAATCATGGTCAGTTTATTCCTGTACTTCTCAGCCGGTTTCTGATTCCGATCAAAATGAAAGAAGATGCCGGAATTCGGTTTATAATCCCTTTCGAATCGATCGGGAAAGGAGGCAAAATATGACGATTAAAATATTGGCGGATGATGTTATCTCAAAGATAGCGGCCGGTGAAGTGATTGAGCGTCCTGCCTCCGTGGTGAAGGAACTGATCGAAAATGCCATCGATGCCGGTGCAAACGAGATTTCGATCCGGGTGGAAGATTCCGGCAAAAAACTGATCGAAGTCAGCGATAATGGTTGCGGAATGAATGCCGAAGATCTGCGCAATGCGATCCAGAGGCATGCCACGAGCAAGTTACGTGATGCGGATGATCTTTTCCATATTCACACCTTAGGATTCCGCGGTGAAGCGTTGGCAGCAGCCGGATCCGTTTCCAGAATGACGATTCGTTCGCGAATGGCTTCGGATTTAAACGGGCAAAAAATTACGGTGGACAGCGGAAACATCCTCGGATTGAAGCAGGAAAGTATGCCGGCAGGGACGATCGTCAGCGTAGAAATTCTTTTCTGTAACGTTCCGGCAAGGTTGAAGTTCTTAAAAAGCGATACAACTGAAAAAAATCAAATCGATACGTTGGTATCACGATACGCAATGGCATACCCATCGATCCGCTGGCAATATACTCATAATCAGCGGCCGGTGTTGGCGACGTCCGGGAACGGAAAAGCGCGCGAGGTGCTCGCCTCGATTTACGGCATTGATGTTGCCCGACAATTATTGGATGTCGATCTTGAAGAGGACAATATCCATATCCGCGGTTTTATCAGTCCGGTGGCATTGACCCGTTCCAACCGCCGGGAGATGATTTTCTTTGTAAACGGTCGTTGGATTCAGGATATCCAATTGAATTCTGCCGTTATGCGGGCTTATCAATCGTTGATCATGGTCGGTCGTTATCCGATTGTTATTTTGTCGATTGAGATGGATCCGGAAGAGATTGATGTGAATGTTCATCCTTCCAAGGCTGAAATCCGTTTTCGTTCCGCGGACAAGGTGATCTCGGCGGTTCATCGTTCCGTTCGATTCGGGTTGGTGTCCCAGTCACCTGTGCCGGAATTAAGCAAGCCCATTCAATGGCAAACATGGGCGGAGAATCGGAGTTTGACGCCAAATGTCTCTTCGGCGGTTTCTCATCCCGCAGATGAAGAGGAGAATACCGATATCGGGTTTCCTCAAGCGGATCCGAATTCTCGAACTTTTCGGCAGGAGAACTTTGTTTCACCGGCCGGTGCCGCTTCTCACTTTCCGATCTTGCGTTGGATTGGTCAGATCGGCGGAACGTATATTCTGGCTGAAGGACCGGATGGGTTGTACTTGATTGATCAACACGCCGCGCATGAGAGAGTCCTTTTTGAAGAATTGTTGAATCGCCCGCGGGATGAATCCATCTCACAGATTTTATTGGATCCGGAAGTGGTTCAACTTCCGCCGTGGCAAGCCGACCTTTTGGAAAAGAATATTCCGATTCTCGAAAAATTGGGTTTTGAAATAGAGCCGTTCGGACCTTCGGCTTTCCGTATCATTGCGATTCCGTCGATCTTTAAAAAAGGGAACCCGGCGGCCGCGATCCGATCGGTAGTTGAGGATTTCGAGGAAGATGAGGAGCCCTTAAAAGCGGAAATCGAAAATCTGATCGCCGCACGCGTCTGTAAAAGTATGGCTGTCAAAGGCGGGCAAATCTTATCCGATGAAGAACAGCGGGCTTTAATTCGGGATTTGGAGAACTGCCAGAACCCGCGGACCTGTCCGCATGGTCGTCCGACCATGATTCATCTGAGCATTAACCTGTTGGAACAGCAATTTGGAAGAAAAGGTAAAATATAACTAAGTACATTTATCCACGCCACTCGAAATTGCAAATTATTTTCTGTCAAGGGTTCGGGAGGAAGGAGAAGGAGAATGATGATGCAAATTGTGACGGATAGTGGTTGTGACCTTTCAGATGAACAAAAAAGAGGTCTGCCGATTCATGTAGTTCCGTTGGGCTTGGTATTGAACGGGGTTTCTTATGATAAGAATCATCCTATTACTCCCGCCGAATTCTATCAAAAAATGGTGGAGACGGATGTTTATCCGAGTACTTCGCAAGCTTCCGCGGGAGATTTTGCGGATGTATATCGTGAGCTATCCGCAAACGGGGAAGAAATATTATCCATTCATATTTCATCCGGTCTGAGCGGAACACTCAATTCGGCCAAAGTGGGCGGAGCGTTGGTTCCCAATGCAAAAATCACCTATTGGGACTCGAAGACCCTTTCGTCAGGGTTGGGATGGCAGGTTCAAGCAGCGGCGTTGGCGATCAAAAAAGGTTGGTCATTGGATAAGATTTTGGAAAGATTGGCACTCATTCGCGATCAGGTCGACGGGATGTTTACACTAAAAGAAATGCGTTACCTGATTCATGGTGGTCGCGTCAGTCATCTGGAAGGATTAATGGCTCAGGTTCTGAACGTGAAACCGATCATCGCGGTGGAACATGAGAAAGGCACCTATGTTACCGCCGGAAAGCTGATCAATTTCAAACGGGCTTTGGCGCAGATTGTCGAAATTAATTATGAGAAATTCAAAAACGAGAAAGTGCGCGCTCAAATTGTTCATGGGATCAATCCGGAAGGTGTGGAATATCTGAAGGAAAAATTACAAGAAAAGTTGGACGTTGTTTTTGAAGAGGTCTTGCCGGTCAGTCCGGTTTTGGGAGCACACACCGGGCCGACTTTGACAGGGTTGATTATCGGTCCGATGAGTTTATTCGCCGATCTGATCTAAGACGGATGGCGGAAAGCGGGCATTAAAAGAAAAAGCGCCGGATTGATTTCGGCGCCTTTTTATAAGTAATAAGGACTTAATGAATAGCAGGATGAAACCGGAACCGTTCGATCGAACCCGTTTTTTGGAGTTTCTCGAAAAAGAATGTGGCATTCTACCCGGTGATGCGGTGTTGGTTGGAGTTTCGGGTGGAGCTGACAGCCTTTTCCTGCTTTGGCATCTGCATGAAAACGGCTTTCGAACGACTGCCGCCACCTTCAATCATCAATTGCGGCCTTCCGCAGCGGATGAAGCGGAATTTGTGCGCCGGACCTGTATTGAGTGGTCCGTTCCGTTTCTCGGCGGGACACAAGATGTCATGTCTTATGCCCGACAGCGAAATTTGTCAACGGAAGAAGCGGCCAGAGAATGCCGCTATCGATTTCTGTTTGCTGAGGCTGAAAAAATCGGAGCTGCGGCGGTGGCAACCGGTCATCATGCCGATGATCAGGCGGAAACCGTTTTGATGCATTTCATTCGCGGGAGCGGGCCGGATGGTTTGGCCGGCATGCGACCCAGGACTTTTTTTCCGCAATGGTCAAAGACGATCCCCCTTGTCCGGCCGATTTTACTGATCAGCCGGACGGAAATCGAGAGTTGGTGTCTCGAAAAAGGCCTGCAACCGGTAAGTGACGAATCCAATATGGATAATAATTATTTCCGCAATCGCTTACGAAACCGGCTCATTCCGCTACTTGAAGCCGAATATAACCCCCAAATCCGTAAAAATATAAACAAGACCGCCCGGGTGATTCAGACAGATCTTGACTGGATTGACGATCTGATCAACCAAAGTTGGGAAAAAGTAGTGCTTCCCGATTTATCGGATGAGTCTCGCATCGTCTTGAATCGCAGTTTGTTTTTGGAACTGCATCCGGCCGAACAGGCTCGGATTCTTCGGAAAGCAGCTTTCGGGTTAAGGCACGACGCCCGCGATTTCGGCTTCGATGCCGTGGAAAGCGGGTTGGCATTCTTTCGAAATGCCAAACGGGTGGACCAAATCTCATTCCCCGAAAAACTCAAATTGCTGCGCGAAAATGAGCTGCTGATTCTTGCTTGCGAAAATACATCGTTGAATTTCGAAAAATATCCCCAGCTTGAAAATGAGGAAGCGGTCATTCCTCTTCAAGAGGGACAACCGGTTCAAATCGGCCCGTGGATTTTCAACGCGGAACGAAGGATCGTTCCACAGGGGGCCTTTTCCGAATTGCTGCGGCTGAGTAAAGAAGATCCTTTTTGCTGTCTGATGGATTCCGAAAAGGTTTTGCCTCCGATCACAATTCGCTGCGCTAAAAAAGGAGAACGGTTTGCGCCGATCGGTATGAACGGAAAAAGCCAGAAACTTTCCGACTTTTGGATCAATCGAAAGCTTCCCCGCCAACTGCGATCTCTTTATCCGGTGATTGCCGATCGTGAACGCATCCTTTGGATTCCCGGTTTTCAATCGGCGGATCCATGCAAAATCACTCCGGAAACTGTCGAAGTTTTGTACATTCAAGCCATTTTGGACGAATAAGCGCTATTTTACCGGAAAACCGGTATAAAAAGGCCGATTCCCTGAATTCGAAACCGACCTTTTTTTGCATCTGATTCTTAAGCTTCAACCGTTTTTTGCGGTGGAGGCGCATATTGATCTCGCAGCTCTTTCAATTTCATGAAAATTTCCCGCCATTGGATTTTTGAAACGCCCAATTTGATGCGGATCGCTTCGGGGTCCATATTTGAATAATAATCATGTACGGCGCTTGTCCAACGACACATATTGAAAGATAAATGCTTTTTCAAGCCCGCAGCTTTTCCGATATCCTCCAAAATATATTCGAGCCTGCGAGCGGAAAAATCAAAAACTCGTTTAGTCGGCGGATATTGCTGGAGATGTTCTTTGTAAACCGGTATCCAATCAATCGGTAAATCGATTTTTCGTTCTTTATATCGATTTGCGGGTGAGTCATAACGAATGTAAAGGACCGGATGATCCGGATCTTCCAAATCAATATGATTGGGAGAGATTCCCAAAGTTTCGTTTTTTTTGATTCCGGTCGCCAATAACAATTGAACCAACGCCATCGGTCGCGCATCCGGCTTTTTACCGAAGCGGAACTCGTTTGCCGCATTCAAAACCACTTGATATTCCGTGGCGGTCAATATCTCGGGCAATGGGCTTAAAACCGATTTTTGGATCACTTTTTCAGCCGGATCGTCCGAAATGACGCCAAAGGTTTTCAGCCATTTGTAAAAGGATTTAATCGACGTGACACGACGGGAATATGTCTTGGGACTGCAGGGGACTTTCCGTTCGTTTTCCATCCAGGAAAGAAAATTGTTAAGATCTCGGGTGGTAACCGAGCCGACCGTTCGATCCGGCGGAATATAGGATGCCAAAAGCTGAACATCGCTCAAAAACGCTTTGACAGTATTGGTTGTGCGTCCTTCATTGATCAAATGAATTTCCCAGGCATGAATTGCTGCCGGAAAGGTTGTTTCCGAATTAATAAATTCCCGAATCCCAGGTGTTTCGCTTTTCATAGGCCGGATAGAGTTCCTCTCTATAGTTCGTGTATATAAAAGCCGTGATCTAAGTATATCTTAAGAATGTGGTGAAATAATAATTTCGCAATTTTTCGTCATCAATTTGATGATATCGTCAATAAAACATAATTTCATTTGGAAGAGTAACCGTCATAGATTTACCGAAATAATGTGCAGCTTCCAAATCAGGATATTTTCAATGTACTTGATTAATGATATTGGTTTGACAGGCACGTATTCCGAGGGTATAATCGGTGTGTTTTATCGGACGAATTATTAAGTCCGAAACGGAAGTACCCTTGGAATACGAGGGGGGGTGAGATGAGTGGCAACTGTAGTATTACGTCCGAATGAATCACAGGATCAGCTACTGAAGCGCTTTCGAAAGAAGGTCGTGAAAAGTGGTGTTTTAAGTACTGTTCGACGGAAGCGCTGGTTCGTATCCAAGAGCGAATTAGAACGTGTGGAACGGAAAAAATCGATGCGTCGTATGAAACGGCGAACGGTAAGCAATCGTCCGGAATAAATCGAAAGGTTACGGATGATTGATATCAGTAAGGAAATAGAATGGCGAAGGAAGAAGATAATAAGATCAGTGTAGAAGGAACGATTATTGAGGCATTACCCGGTACACAATTTCGGGTGAGGCTGGAAAACGGTCATGAAGTATTGGCATACTTATCCGGCAGAATGCGAAAGTTTTACATCCGTATTCTGTTGGGGGATCGGGTCCGCGTTGAAATGTCTCCTTATGATCTCTCCATTGGTCGGATTGTATATCGCCAACGAAAATCGGGCGAGAACGATTACGAAGAGATGTGATCAAGCCTGCTTTTCTAAATTGGAAATAAAAAATAAATCTCGAAGATTCTTCGGGATTTATTTTTTTACCGGATTCTGTTATTTCCGGTAATTATTCTGATGAAAAGAGCAGGTAATTAGAAAAATGTGAATGAAATAGGTAAATCATTCACTGATTTGAAATATCGTTTCTTCTTATGAAATATTGGCGTATGGTTTCTCTCTCCTTTTTAAATGAGTTTATTTCACTTCGAATGGGAAAACAGCTACCAAGGTATCATCGACATAAACCTTATATTCATATTTTCCCGCCGGGATATCTACCGGACCTGTTCCTGCAAATCCACCCTTCAACGCGTAAGGGAATCCGCCTTCTAAAACCGTTTTTTGTGCTTGGGTGTCATAGATGATATGTTGGGGAGTGCACTCAACCAAAATATTCCCGTAAAGACCGATCTGATCTTCGGCAGTGAAGAGGGTGGCGTTCTTTTCCAAGCTTAGAGGAAGCTGTCCCCCGGGCGCAATTTTACCGAGACCCAATTCCGAGAAATACTTTTTGAGCGTCGCTTCATCCGGTTGCTCCGATGATGCCGGAGAAGAGGTTGTTTTTTCCTCGACGTTTGATTGTGTTTCCACAGGCTTCTCCGTTGCTGTTGCCGGAAGAGCTGTGGGTGTGTCCGTTATTTTGGGCTGAGTGGCAGTGGGTGCTTCGGTCGGTGCCGGTAAAGTGTTTGTACTGACGGCTGTGGGCGTACTGCTGCTGCAACCTGTAAGGATCATAACGAATATGACGACAAATATCAGCAAAAGCTTTTTCATATTTCCTCCTTTTGAATTGCTGGATTTAATTAATATAGCGCAATTAAGGTAATAATTCAATATATTGGCTGCGGGAAACGAATCCGATTCCGGCGAATGGTACGGAAACACATTTCCTTTCTCTCCAGTGGAGAGAGAGAATTTTGTCGGGGACGGCGTCCCCGACAATCATTTTTACAAACATGGGTCGGTGTGGCACCGACCCCTACAATAAATTTTCACGACCTTCTGATTGTTAACCTCCTAATTCGGTATACCGGAATCCCAATAAACCCTCGCCCTACGGGAGAGGGGAGGGTGAGGGTGCGAAATAACATCGCCATATAAATTTAGAAATTTGATCAATTCGGTTATTAGAAAATACCAATTATTGAAATTTTTGGTTTAAAAACACGGGACGTCAGCACCTCGTTCCTCGGCGTACTACGTAAGGACGCCGTCCCTTACAATAATTATTTACAACCGCGGATTTATTCCCTCACCCCAACCCTCTCCCAAAAGGCGAGGGAGAAAAATTGGCTCTATGGAATGGCGCATCCTCGCGAACGTGTTGAACAATTTTTGGGAAGTCAAAATATTCATCATCGATTCTTGTGTAGGGGACGGCGTCCCCGACGTCCCGCGGCGAACGAAGTGAGGCATCATATTATTCCCTCACTCCAACCCTCGCCCAAAAGGCGAGGGGAAAAAACCGCTTCTATGGAATGGCGTATCCTCACGAACGTGGTGGACAATTTTTAGGAGGTCAAAATGCTCATCATTGATTCTTGTGTAGGGGACGGCGTCCCCGACGTCCCGCGCCGAACGAAGGTGTATACATCCCTTGCCGAATCTCATGTAGGGGACGGCGTCCCCGACGTCCCGTGGCGAACGAAGTGAGGCATCATATTATTCCCTCACCCCAACCCTCTCCCCAAAGGCGAGGGGGAAAACCGACCCTGACAATCATTTTCGCAAACATGGGTTGGTGTGGCACCGACCCCTACAATAATTTATCACGACCTTCTGATTGTCAACATCCTACTTCGGTATACCGGAATCTTATTCAACCCTCGCCCTACGGGAGAGGGCAGGGTGAGGGTGCGAAATAACATAGCCACATAAATTTAGAAATTTGATCAATATGGTTTTTGGAAAATACCAATTATTGAAAATTTTGGTTCAAGAACACGGGACGGCGTCCTCGCCGTCCCCTACGGACACTCAAAATAGGGAATTTATTTTTAAAAAGAAAGGGTCGGTGTGGCACCGACCCCTACAATAATTTATCAATTTTATTCCCTCACCCCAAGAGGGTGTCTCATAATTAAGAAATAAAAAACCATATTTTTTGCGAAACAGATTTCTATAAATCAAAAAGCGAAATATATGGCGAACATTTCAAGAGAACTCTAAAAATAGGAAACAAAAAAGCCCGGGTATCCGTTCACAATCCCGAGCTTTTTTTTATTCTGTTGTTGCGGAAAGCATAGTCATACGTCTCAGATTATGTCCGATACAAAGTAGTTTCCACTCAAGTAAGACTTTTTTCAACCCTCTGAGATGAAAACGCGTAAATCCACTATTCCATTTTAATTGGCCGAAGACATTTTCAACTTCCGCACACCGCCTGCCACAAAGATAGATCCCTTTTTCACTTTGTAGCAAAGCTTTCGTTTGATATTTCCGAGCTTCCAATTCCCAATTTATTTCAACGGATCGATTGCCTTTGCCTTTACAGCATTCCCCTCTCGATGGACAACTTTTGCACTCGCTGCATTGATAAACATGGGTTTGGTATTCAAAATGATTCGAGGTTCGATTGTTCTTTCTGAAAACAAATTTCAACAATTGCCCTTCACAGCAAATAAATTGATCATTTTCTCTATCATATTGCCAATTCCTGACATCAAATTTCCGCTTCCAAAAGTTCTTGCCAAGTTCCTGATGAAACAACGAATATTTTACATAAGCACAGATTCCTTTTTCTTCAAGATATTTGTAATTTTCCAAACTGCCATAGCCGGCATCGGCAATAAGATTCGTCGGCTTTCGATCATGGAATCGCTCAAATCCCTCGATATGATCTTTCAGCAAAGTCGTATCACTGGCTTTTTGGTGGATCGATGTATGTAAAATAAAGTTGTTCTCTGTTCCAATCTGCACATTGTAACCGGGCTTCAACTGCCCGTTTTTCATATGATCCTCTTTCATGCGAAAGAAAGTCGCATCGTGATCCGTTTTGGAACAATTGCTGCGATCCGCCCCAATCATTTCTTTTTGTCCTTCGTACTTTTCCAACCGCGGAATCGAATCATTTTTGATCCGCTTCGAAATCTCTTTCAGACGTTTCTCCTTCGGTCGTTTCTCTAACTCTTCTTCCAGTTTTCGACTGACTTCTCGTAATTCCTCTGATGTGAACGGTCTGGCGTCTTCTCCCATCTCCTCCAGATCTTTGTCCCCATACAGTTTGTTCTCTGCCTCCGTGATCTTTTCCGCCTCTGCCAGCATCTTCCTGATTTCCTGTTGTAATAATTCCGTGTATCGTTCCTTGTTCTTCTCCCACAGATAGGTGTATTTCCCGGCATTCGCTTCTATTTTTGTTCCATCCATAAAGTAGTTCTCATAATGAATATATCCCCTCTCCACTAATTCTTTGATGATCCCCATGAAGATGGTTTCTAACTCTTCTTGCATTTTCTCGGCCCGAAATCGATTGATCGTCCGAAAATCCGGTTGATTCCCCCCTGCCAACCAAATAAAATAGATGTTTTCTCTGACCGCTTTCGCTATCTGACGTGAAGAGTAGATTTTCTGCGCATACGCATAGACCAGTATTTTGATCATCATCACCGGATCATAACTTTTCGGCCCCCGTTCGCCGTATGTCGCTTCCAATTCTCGATGATCCATATTGTCAATCAATCGGTTTACTTCTCGTACCAGGTGTTTCTCCGGTATTAGTATTTCATAACTGAATGGCAATTGATATTGATCTTGCGTGTATGGCTTGAAATGCGGCTTCGTCATTTTATCTCTCCTTGGTGATGGATATTATCATTATAACATAGATATTATATTATTATATTCTGTATATTAAAAAGGTGCCCCTATTTATGGGACACCCTCAGAAAACTGATCCCACAATCATTTTTACTAACACGGGACGTCGAGGACGTCGTTCCTCGGCGTACTACGTAAGGACGCCGTCCCCTACGGACTCTCAAAATAGGAAATTTAATTTTATAAAGAAAGGGTCGGTGTGGCACCGACCCCTACAACAAATTATCACGACCTTCTGATTGTTAACCTCCTAATTCGGTATACCGGAATCCCAATAAACCCTCGCCCGACGGGAGAGGGCAGGGTGAGGGCAAAGACGAAATAACATCACCACGCAAATTTGGAAATTGCATCAATACGGTTTTTTGGAAAATACCAATTATTGAAAATATTGGTTTAAAAAACACGGTACGTCGAGGACGCCGTCCCCTACGGACACCCAAAATAGGGAATTTAAATTTATAAAGAAAGGGTCGGTGTGGCACCGACCCCTACAATAAATTATCAATTTTATTCCCTCACCCCAACCCTCTCCCCAAAGGCGAGGGGGAAAACCGACCCCGACAATCATTTTCGCAAACATGGGTCGGTGTGGCACCGACCCCTACAATAATTTATCAATTTTATTCCCTCACCCCAACCCTCTCCCCAAAGGCGAGGGGGAAAACCGACCCCGACATTCATTTTCGCAAACATGGGTCGGTGTGGCACCGACCCCTACAATAATTTATCAATTTTATTCCCTCACCCCAACCCTCTCCCAAAGGGCGAGGGGGAAAACCGACCCCTATAATCATTTTTACAAACACGGGTCGGTGTGGCACCGACCCCTACAAAATTTCCTCTCCCAAAGGGCGAGGGGGAAAACCGACCCCACAATCATTTTTACTAATACGGGACGTCGAGGACGCCGTCCCCTACATTATTTCCTCTGCCAAAGGCGAGGGGAATTCACCTTGGCTCAGGCGATCCAATAATAATTCACCCAGCCCGCATACAGCAAAATCTGCAGCATAATCAAGAAGAGACACAGAGATCCAAATATCTTCCGGTTTCGGATTTTCAACGAGGCATACACGACCGCCGGAAAAATAACAGCGATATAACGCGTCATGGAAAAAAGCATCCCCGATCGAATCAAAACCAAAACAGTCAACAAGGCATACACCCCATAGGCTTTTCTTGGGTAACGGATCAGGATCACAATCGATAAAAGGAGATAAACCGTAATAAAAACAAGATCCAGAATTGCGATTTGATTCGGTCGCCTGAACAACGGCCGCAAGAAATCGCTCACCAACGAGCCGCCAACGGATCGCCCCCAGGCACTCTGCGCCTCAAAAAATGCGAAGAAATTCCCGGTGATCCGGTACAGATTCAAAAAATGGAGCAGAACGCCTGCCGGAGCCAACAAAAACCACAGCAGATCCCGGCGAATCTTTCGAAATTGCCATTGCCGTTTCTCCATATAGATCCACAGGATCGGAACCAAAATCAGGATGCCGTTTGCCCGTGTAAGCGCAGCCAACATCGAAAAAACAGCCGCCCAAACCCACCGTTCATTTTCAGCAGCCAGGAAAGCATAAACCGTCAGAAAAAGGAACAGACTTTCGGTATAAAAAGCTCCGAAGAAAAAGGCTCCCGGCAAACAAAAAGTCAGCATAACCGCTTTTTGAGCCGTCGATTCATCCGAAAGTTGCCGCGCCAACTCATAAATTCCGAACATCGCCAACAGAAACGCCACATTGGAAAGGAGCAACCCGACCGAAATCAGCACACTCTGATGGCGCAGAAAATCCGGCAGCCAAACCGTCAGCGCCCGAACCAAATACGGGTACAGCGGGAAGAAAGCCAAATTGGAATACTGTTCGGACAGAATCCCGGAGGGGACATAACCGTTTTTGGCAATGGAAAGATACCAAGCCGAATCCCAGCGACACCAGATATCCAGCGGCCAAATCGGCGTAAACTGAAATCCCTTATCGACATATCGCTGATAAACCGCATTCTGCGGGAAATAGGCGCTGAACCAGGCGGTGAACATCAGCAGCAGCCTGGTAATTCCCCATGCTTGGCAGATCGAAACAACCATCGATCGGTTCTCTTTCAGCCAACGTTTCGGAGAAAAACCGGCAGTTACGGAAATCGGTTCCCGTTTGAGCGACATGCTATAATTTTACCGTAATGAAATCGAAAATCCATCTTTTACGCAAGTTTCCCTTCGGATCCCATGAAAATCACCACCGTCTTTTTTGATCTCGGCAACACCTTATTGTATAGCGATGTTCCGAGTCCGGAACGGGTGCAGGCTGCCTGCAAGGTGATGGCGAATGAATTTGCCGGCCGCGGTTATCCTGTCTCCCCTGAAGAATTTGCTGCGAAACATTTCGAAAACCTTTTGAAGTATTATGACATCCGGGAGCAAGAAAATATTGAACAGGGAGCGGAATCGGTATTTCGGCAGACATTGGCTGATTTCGGTTTCACCGGCGTCCCGGAAAAAGACATCGCTGCTTTCCTGGCCTCTTTCTATCGAACCACCCAAGGGAACTGGCATTTGGACGAAGATGCCATCCCGACGCTTGAAAAAATCATCACTCAACAACGCCGGATCGGCTTGATCACCAACGCCGGTTACGCCGAAGACATCCGTCAACTGCTGCGGAAAAATAAGCTGGAGCCCTACTTTTCAAGCGTGGTCATATCTGCCGAGGTCGGGTTTCGCAAACCCCACCCGGAAATCTTTCAAATTGCGTTGCGGCAAATGGGCAGCGCGCCCGAACAAAGCGTCATGGTTGGCGACTCACTGCTCGCGGATATCTATGGCGCATCCCGTTGCGGGTTGCGAACTGTTTGGTTCAGAAAATACAATGGTGATCCGCCGGACTTTTCCCGTTTCTGCCATCCGGACCATGAGCTGTTCTCGCTTCGTGAGCTGCCGGAAATCCTCGAAAAATCGGAAACGCAGCCGGATTAATTTTTCCCCGCTCGCGGCTGGCAGCGCGGGCAAAAGTGGGTGCCCCGCTGGTTGATCGTCGTTTTTTCGATCTTCGTCCCGCAGATGAGACAGGGCTCTCCGGTGCGGCCGTAAATCTTGAAATGGTGCTGAAAAGAGCCGCCACGATATACCCAATCGATGCTGGCGCCGTTATATTGAATTCCGTCGCGTAAAACCGTTTGAATCGCCTGAACCAGGCGGGCGACTTCTGCTGTCGAGAGCGAACGAGCGGATCGAGCCGGGTGAATTCCTGCCGAAAACAAAGCCTCATCCGAATAGATATTGCCCAAGCCGGCAATCACGCGCTGATCCAACAAAACCGATTTGATCATCCGGTTCGAGGTATACAGCTTATCATAAAGCCATTCCGGCGTAAAACCGTCATCGAGCGGTTCGATTCCCAGCGATCCCAAAACCGTCTCCGGCGCTGCGATCAGCCAAATTCGGCCGAATTTCCGCGGATCGCTGAAGACCAGCCGTCCGCCGTCCGTAAAGGCCAGCCGGAAACGATCATGCTTGCCGATTTCCGCACCGGAACCATCCGTCACCTTGAGGTCACCGCTCATTCGCAGATGAATCAGCAAAGTTTTGGGTGGAATGGAAATCAGAATAAACTTTCCGCGGCGCGATACGTCCCGGATCGTTTTCCCGGGGAACCATTCGAGGAACCCTTCCGCCGCATCCGAACCCGCCAATGTCCGGTTCCAAAATAAATCGGCAGAGACAATCTGCCGATTTATGATTGAGTTTCCCGTCATGCCCCCGTATTTCAGGGAGCGGACAAACGTTTCAACTTCCGGTAATTCGGGCATCGCTATTCATTGAACATACTGCCGACGCTCACTCCGCGATTCGCCCGATGAATCACCTCGCCCAACAACTGTGAAACCGAAAGGATCATCAGCCGATTGCCCAGCAGATCCATCGATTCCTGCGGAATCGGAATCGTATCCGTCGTAATATAGAGCTTGGCAGGGGCTTCCGCCAGCCGTTGCACCGCGTTGGCGGAGAAAACCGGATGGACGAAATTCACATAAATATCGCGCGCGCCGAGTTTCTTGCAAAGATTGATCGCATTCACCATCGAACTGCCGGTATCGATTTCATCATCCACCAGAATCACATCTCTTTTTTCGACCTCGCCGATCACTGTCAGCGCTTCGGTGCTGCTGTCGTTCCCCGTCCGTCTTTTCTCGATGAAAGCCAGCGGCGTTTCCAACTTTGCCGCGATATTGCGGGCTCTTTTTGCGAAGCCCAAATCCGTCGAAACCACAACCGGATTGATCATATTCTTCTTCAGGTCGCGGAGATTCAGGATCATTTGGTGATAAGCCGTCAGCGCATCCCCCGGAATATTGAAAAATCCCTGGATCTGTCCGGCATGCAAATCCACCAAAATATAGCGATCCGCGCCGGCCACTTCGATCATATCGGCCACCAATTTGGCTGTAATCGGCACGCGCGGCTGATCTTTCTTATCGGACCTGGCATAACAAAAATACGGGACGACCGCTGTAATGCGGGCGGCGGAATCCAACTTGAGCGTCTGAATCAGAATCAGCAGCTCCATCAGATTGCGATGAACCGGTCTGGAAGTGGTTTGAATCACATAGCAATCCTGGCCCCGAACGCTGCCTCCCAACTGAACAAAAAGATTTTCATTGGCGAACTCGATGATCTTTCTCTCGCACAAAGGGATCCCAATATAATCCGCGATTTTTTGTGCGAGCGGTTCACAACTGGTGCCGCTGAACAACTTGATATCCCCGTACATCAGGTCATGTCGATGATTTAGCATTCACTCTTCTCCGCAAAGTTTCATTGAATCTTAAGATATTTTCAGTATAGCATGAAATCGGAGTGAAATTTTATAAATTCTTGGGGAACGTTACGCATCTCGCGGAGGCAGGCGGAGCGGTGAAGACGGCCTATATTCTGTCTGCCCCCGACCGAATCACTCCTATTAAGCCTTGATCTCAAGAAAGATCTTATCGTGAAGGGATTTCCGGACGGTCGGCATGACCGGTTTTTGATTCCGAACTTGATTTTGGGGCTTCGTATAGCCTGCAATTGCAGGGAGAAACGGATTGTGTTGCCGATTGGGAGATGAAACGGATCGGGGTTTCCTGAATCGATCCGATCGGCAATGATTCGCGTTGATCGATGATGCCGGTTTGCTACGGCGAATTGTCATAGCTGATGTTTCATACGCGTGACCGGCTGATTTCCGAGAAGCTTATCAAGCCGGATTCGAACAAATAGATAACTAAGAACCGCCCGCAGGCGTTTTTTCTCGTTGCCGGTCCAACTTGTTATTGCGGAAATAGAGACATAAATCGATGGAGACCATAATGAAATTGAGGACGTAAAAAACGAAAACGTAGGTGATCTTTCCGGCGATGATTTTGCTGATCATGCCAAAAAGATATCCGATCAGGATAAAGCATAAAAATACCAAACTTTTTCCTTTGGCGGTCCCGGATTTCCACGATTTTATAATTGAAACGGGCCAAGAAATGCCGAAACAAATAACCATCAGCGCTTCAAAGATTTCAGCCATTGGCTTCCCTCCCCATTTGGCAAAGAATTTTGTGATCAAAACCAAAAAACCCGGAGGATTTCCCCCGGGTTTTAAGTCAAAGTCTTTCACTTGTGGCGCGAGTGGGGGTCGAACCCACATGATGTTGCCACCGACAGATTTTAAGTCTGTTGCGTCTGCCTATTCCGCCATCGCGCCGCTGCGCTCGATTTGAGCATATCTATTTTAATCCCCCCACTCATTAAGTCAAGGGGAACCACGTCTATTAAGCGTTTTTGGATGTTGCTTTTTTGCAGAACTTTTTGTTCAGAACCGCATAACGCGAATACAAATGGACGTAAGCCGGAGCTTCCTCCCCGAATGGAGTGGCATTCTGAATCGCTTTGCGCAGGCTTTCCGCGTCAGAAAAATCCGGCAGTCCCAGCCCGTTCCCTCCGAATTCTCGTAGGGAGTGACCATCTGAACCGGCGGTACCCGGCAGTCCGTGTTCTTTGGCAAACCGGATTGCTGGCAGATTCAAACGCTTTGGGTTGCGACCGTTTCGGGTTTCTATGGCATCAATCCATGGGAGGAGGGCGATCATTTCCTGCGGCTGCCAGCCGTTGCGTTTGAGACTGTCAAAGTGCTGACTTATAATTCTTCACTGATTTCCCTGATTGATTGTTTCGGTCCATCCTTACTGCAATCTGATTTCAGTATGATTTTTGCTCGATTAATTATCCTTGCTGATGCAACCCCCTTTGTGACAAATTCTCGCAATTGTTTTTGCTCTTTACTCGTTAGTTCGATGCTTGTTCTCGGTGGCATTTCTCACTACCTTCTCTATTATCCTTACTGAGAGCAAGTTCTTTGCCCGCTATAAAGCTTTAACCTTGACTAACCACTAGCTTGTCTCATTTCGTAAAAACGCAGGGATGGTTTATATATACATTGTGGGGAGTGGAGAGTCAGTTTGACCTCCCTACATTCTGATCCTGGTCCGGTTTTTTCGCAACTACACAGATATATGCTGCCATGTCTTTTACGTCCAAAACAAACCAAATAAAATCCCACAGGAAATAGGTGATCAGATAAAGAGGCAAAAAGAATGAAAAGTAATTGGACTGAACATACTGAAACTTGAAATCTAAATCAGTAAAGCCGGTTTTCTTGAGTAGACTGTTGAAAGCAGAATAGTTGGTTTTATCGTAATATGCAGGGAAACCACTTGTTGATTTTGACGCTGGTTTCAAGGTAAAGAGTACTTTTTTGGCAAAGTCTTTGGGCAAAAGCTGGTTGATCATGGAGAACAGAGCGTATTTACATGGAAAGACATGGATGAAGTAGCCACCTGGTTTCAATGCCGCGTAGGCATTCGAGACAAAAGCCTGCTGATCATTCAGGTGTTCAAGTACATAACATGATGTGATGATATCCGGCTGCCCATCTGGCGTGGGAATGGCTTTGGTCACATCGGTACAGATCTTTTTGTCGACCCGATCATTTGTCTTAAGTTGCTCACTGGAAATATCCAACGCATATACTTTGAAGTCGCGTTCCCCATCTTCCAGGTATGGACAGGTTTTACCCCCCCCTATATCGTAGATCAATGTATGTGGTAATAGCTTTGCTTTCACCTCATCAATATATGTATGATAAGTATCGGTCTTTTCATAACGCAGCGCGCTATTTATCGCTTCACAGCAGACGTTGTTTATATGTATAAATTTCCCAAGAATTGACATTGTTCCTCCCTAAGAATCACTAGAAGTTTTTTCTATTTGCATAATCATCTTATATTCTCTTCATGAGAACTGGCATAATTTTATAATTGTTTAATTTACAAACTCAACCTTCCCAGATAAATTTGGGAGAAATTACTCGGTAAAAATGTGAACCTTGACAACAAAATAGATTTGAATAACGAATAGAAGCCTCAAGTATGATACAATTATTATTGTATATAATATAATAATTCAATACTAACTAAGGCTTCTATGAACTCCATTCTAACACAAAACTGGTTATCTGACATAAAACTCGAAACAAGTCAATCGCGATTTTTCAGGAAATACCTGTCCTAAAAGATGTACCAAACAGCAAGCAATTGAAGTCTTATGGATTTCGAAAAGATCGGGGCATACCCTGTAATAAAATTCTCAATGATCTGTTTGGACTGGTATTCGATCACAAGAATCTATATCAGAAGGTTGTAGTTAATCCTTCGTATTCAATCAGTAAGAACTCTTTTTACCGGTTCCTCAATGACGGATCACAGAATTGGGGAAAATTGCTTCAGGAGACTGCATTCAGCGTCATTGGATCCTAAAGGACGTACCAGTATCTGAAACAATTTTGTGTAAAAAAAGAAAATCCGGAGGATTTCCCCCCGGGTTTTGAACCAAAGTCTTTCACCTGTGGCGCGAGTGGGGGTCGAACCCACACGATGTTGCCACCGACAGATTTTAAGTCTGTTGCGTCTACCTATTCCGCCATCGCGCCGCTGCGTTCGATTTGAGCATATCTATTTTAATCCCCCCTCATTAAATCAAGGGGAGAGGAAAGAATTGTGTGTTGCAGAAATAGAAAACTCGAAGCTGCGGTTGGTCGAGATCTGGCGCGGAAGCAATGGTGGCTATCCTTTCCCATATCACGGAATTGTCTGATCATACCTTCCGCTATCAAGAGATCAAAGCAAAAGATCAGATAAAATCTCGTGCTTCGAGAAGAAAAAAAATCGAAAACTTTTGAATACTGTGGGCAGCATGCTTCTTTTCCCATTCTGAATGCTGGAAAAGCTTCCGTCCCTTATTTCGATCTTTTCAGGAATATAATTCATTTTGAACTTCTTTCTTAAATGATTTCCATGGAAATTTGAAATAGATAAACCTTCTCAGCGGCATTCGCAATCAACTTAACATCCTAAGGATAGTCGCTTGTTACTTGACTTTAATACTGAATTCTTCCGTCTTGTTGAACGGCTCTAATTTTATCATTTGGATAATATTTTATCGGAATATCAAAGGCTAGACTCCTCCATTATTTCATTGAATATGGTTCTGGCCTTTAGAATTATAACTTTGATATCCACCAGATTATAAGCTGATGTCAGCTCCGAAGACATAATTAAAAAAGAGTTGCTTCCTTAAGAGAAAAAATTATTAAATGTACCTTAGTGCTTTACCCTCATAAATCGGTATAAACAGAAAAGTGTGGCAGGGAAAAAACGCTACCCGCCAATAGTTTGTAAACGATGCCATTAGGCATGAAAAAATGCATACAATCAATTTTGTGATAGTCGTTTTACTTACTCATTTAATTTATCTTATCGCCAATCTCGTTAGTTCATTATTTTTATTATGCTTATGTATTTACAAAGACCAGATCAACAGCTTTTTTTGTTTATGACGATGTCATAGCGAAAGACTGTTCTATGGAAAAAGCATATTGTCGTTTATAGTAATTTAAATTTAATTTGCCATTTTCTTCTTCAGAATAATGATCGTGCTCCAACTATATATACAGTGCAAAAAGTAAGAAATTAGAAAAGCAATACTGCAGCCAAATGCACCATACGATCTGAGTAAATAGAAAATAACTAGCAGGTTAATTGCCCAAATAATATTCAATATAAAGCCTATCCACATTTTGCCTATTGCTTCCAAAACGGCGCCAAATTGTGATTGAAGCGTCATGGCAATAGATGCAAACATCATTATTGAAAAAACCATCCAATATTTTGAATACCCTGTTCCATAAAAAGACATAATCCATTTTGAGCCAATGATACCTACTATGGCAACTGGTATGCCTAGGAGTGATGAAAGTTGCATCATTTTTCCTAATAGCTTCTTAAACTCGACAAACTCACCTTTTGCATATAAATCCGTATATATTGGCTTGACACGTGTGAATAGAGACATTATATAAGCGATCGTCATCACCCATTGATAAGAAACAGTATAAACTGAAAGTTCGGCATAACCAGCACTTCTTGCCAATACTATATTGATACACCAGTTGATCGGTAAAACGATGATCGATGATAAGAATGCAGGGAGAACAAAGGAATTGAAAGAGGAATTGATTGTACTATCAAAACGGATTGAACATGGTATTGCAAACTTTCTGCATACCAAAAGTGCGGATCTGCCCATTAGTACAGCTCCGGCTAGGTGTGCGCATAACATACCTACAATCGCGCCAACAATACCAATAGCTCTTGCTAGGAGAATAGTTATGATCAGACTAATAACACCATAAGCGATCTCATTTATCGTAACTGCCTTATATGCCTCAAACCCAAACAAAATATTTTGAAAAATAGAATAAAGTGCAATAAAAAGAACAACGCCACTAGCAATTTTAAATAGCGAAGATAATTCCGATGTGGAATCCACCCAATTAGAAATCGGAGTGGATAAGATGAATAGAAGTACTGTAATCAATATGCTTGCACCTGCGCAAATAACAGAAAAAGTGCCAATCATCTGACCGCATTTTGATTTATTAGAATCACGATAAAGTGAAGTATACCGCATGAGCGAAGTGCTTAACCCCAATGAGGCAAAGGTTACAAAAGCCTGAATAGTGCTGTTTATCAGGGAATACCGACCAAAATCCTCTTGACCCAATAGGCGTGAAAGAAATATATTCAGAAGCATAAGGCAAATACGGGATATTGCGGCACCGAAAAAACTCATAGATAAGGCAACGCCAGCCCGTTTAATCACGGAATTCTCTATTGCATTTAGTTTGATCATTTGATACCCTTTTTTTAAGTTTGTTGTCTTGCCTTAGTTAATCATTCTGTGGTCAACATATTCTAAACACGGAAGACCAAAAAGGAGCATTATATACCGCATCGAACCCATCTCGATATAAGCATCGATTTCTTTCCCATACGCTTCTCGGATAGCTTTGTTGATGTGAAATGGATCCAACACGCGCTCGATATGGTTGACTCCGACCAGATCGAAACTGGAACCAACCCATTTGCCGCCATCACCGCCTACTGCCAACAAACTGAACCTTCCCAGATCATATTTCGAATAGACCTGTTCGCATATCATCTCCTGCCATTTTTCGGTAGTGACATCCATCGCCATGATGCTCAACTTGTTCTGCAGCCGATAACGGTTCCCCGAGATCCATTTCTTGCCGGTATAGGCGATCGTCATCCGGATTTCTGCTTTGTGTTTTTTCTTTTTCTGCAAGGGTATCAATATCCCATCCGATTCGCAATTCAGGATTTAACTGCGAATCTTTCCTCCTTCTTCTGCCCGATAGGCTTTCTCTTGCGCCGCAATTTTACCCCCTACCCTTTTGACATCCCGCTCAATCGTGGATGCGCTGATCGCTTTCTCGTTCAGATAGCTGCTGATTTCCGCTGTCCGCCGATAGGTCGTTTGTGCCGCTATCACGCAATTCCGCTCCATTTACTTTCTCATCGCGCCGCTGATATTTTTCCACCCCGATTAGTCTGTCTAACGGTTTCCACCTCTCTCCATCTTTTCGTTGATATACCCGTCGCTTGATCTCTACTTCTCCGCATTCCATCTCTACGACCCGCGTCTCTCGACCAAGTACTTTCAATCCCTTGGATTCTTCTTTCCAGATCTGATCATCATAACTTTCTAATACCGCCTTGCCCGTCATCTCCCCAATTTGCTTCTGGATTTCCATCATCTGTTCCCCAAAATGATCTGATTGAATCACAAATTCGGCTGTCATCTTTTGACCATTTTCGATTTCGATGGTTATACTTATCTTGACATCTTTTGTCATTGGAAGTTCCTTTCTTGTTTTTTTACACAAAAATCGATTTTATTGGAACTTCCTTTTTTTTGTCATTTTCCCTTGACTATGGAAATTTGAAACGTAGTCCATCAATCCTCGTGATTACCTAAAAAAAAGGATCCTCGACTACAATTTGAATATATAGGTACTCCTCAAAAAGAAATTTATTCCTGTTTCTATATATCGCGTTTATTCTATTCCTTTTTCTTAAATCCCTATTTCTTTTACTTCATTGAATTTCGTTTCTTTTATAAAATCTAATTATTATCAATAAAATAATATTTATTATTTGTTATTTGCTCTTATCATATTGTATATATAATGAATATAGTTATAAAATTTATATCCAAAGATATTAATGATGTTTTGACGTATTTTATTTTTAAATTTTGATGTTTTAGTTAACCATGAACCATCAAAATGATGAATTGCATATGTATTATCAGTTATATTTATTTTACCTGATAAATAATCCTTGGGACAAAAGTAATCAGTCGGGTAGATCATCATTCCATATTTTAATTCCTGTAGTTGTCCATTTAAGATTAAATTATGCTTTTCTAAACTTAATTGAGTAATATATTGAACATTAGTGGACAAATTATATATCCCGTTTTCATTAATAAAATGCTTATCTTTATAAAAATTTAATTGATCTAATATAAACAAATTATTTTTTTCTGCAGCAATAATCCCTGTAGGTATTTCAGTATTAGTTTCAAACCCTGTAAAGCCATGGTTAATTAACAGGCTATCTAAAGAACGAATTACTTCCACATCTGTATCCATATAAATTCCACCAAAATTATATAAAACATATAATCTGATAACATCAGATACAAAAGCATATTTTTTGGCATAATATGCTTCTTTTGTATAATCAAACATATTAAGATCTATGTTAGTTTCATTCCATTCGTATATTTCATAATCTGGGCATTTTTCTTTCCACGTACTTATACAATACTTAACAAATTCGGGCATATCGGATTTTCCAAACCAACAATAATGAATCTTTTTCGGTATTAATTCTTTTTCCATTTATTGGTATTTATGATCCTTTCAAAACCAGATTTAATATTTTTTCATATACATCTTCGTTTCAAATTCACAATGCAATATTTCGCTACGAATCTTTCCCCCTTCTTCTGCCCGGTAGGCTTTGTCTTGCGATGTTATTTTGCCCACTACCCTTTTGACATCTCGCCCAATTGTCGATGCGCTGATCGCTTTCTCGTTCAGATAGCTGTTGATTTCCGCTGACCGCCGATAGGTTGATTGCGCCGCTATCACACAATTCCGCTCCATCACTTGCTCATCTCGCCGCTGATATTTCTCCAGCCCAAATAGTTTATCTAACGGTTTCCACCTCTTCCCATCTTTTTGTTGATATACCCGCCGCTTGATCGCTACTTCTCCGCATTCCATCGTTACGAGCCGCGTCTCTCGACCAAGTACTTTCAATCCCTTGGCTTCTGCCTGACGGATCTGATCATCATATCTTGCTAATACCGCCTCGCACGTCATCTCCCCAATTTGTTTCTGGATTTCTATCATCCGTTGCCCAAAAAGGTCCGATTGAATCACAAATTCGGCTCTCTTCTTTTGCCCATTTTCGATTTCGACGGTTATCCTTATCTTGACAGCTTTTGTCATTGGAAGTTCCTTTCTTGTTTTATTTGTAAAAAACGATTGTATAGGAACTTCCTTTTTTTTGTCATTTCCCTTGCACACGGGAATTTGAAGCGCAGACTTTTAAGAATGCCTTATACTAATCTTTCAAAGATAATATATTATATTAATGAATAAGGTACAACTCCAGCTAAATTCCGAGAAAGGCAAATAAGATATGGAAACCAAAGCAATATATAACACCAATAGTAGATTAAAAGCTTCTTTTTCCCAAAAAGTTCGATTACATTTGGAATAAAGCAACACAAATATACTTCGAAATATTTAAAAAAACGCCCAAGTGTTAGGTTCGCTGCATCAGATAGACCTAATACTAAGCCAATACTAACAATCAGTAAAAGCTTCGATACTTCGTTGGGAATTGGATGCAAGTTGTTTCTATTTTTCACGACCATATAATATGCAATTATAATAAAGAATAAATAGAAAATTTTAAGATAAAAGTTATCTCCTCTCCCTGAATCAAATACTAGAGGATTATAGCCTCCTAAATACCATTGATATTGCGGAAATATCTGTGTAAATATCTTAATAAATGGTTCAAATAATAAATCTGCACAAAGGGAAAAAATAATAAAGCTTACCGCAAAAGATATTGCTCTATTTGGCGTGATTTTTAATCGTATTAGAAGGATTATCGGCAGCATAATGAAAGCAGTATTATGAATTCCCACTGCTAAAACGTATACAATAATTGCTTTTAGAATCTTATTGTCATCTATTAAACAAGTAGTCAACAATATCAGGCTTATTGCAAGATACTGACGAGTCATATTAAAGCTAGAAAGATATAGGTAGACAGTGATATGACAGTAGACAGAAAATACAACGTTTTTCGAAAAATGATAGAAAAAAATGCCTGTACAGATACAGGCAACCAATGCGTTGCATAGAGAGAAGAATACTGCATGTGGGCAAATAAGATAAAGCAATTTATTATATAAGCAATATATAGGTGCTGAAGGAATTACTTTTGTTATTGCTTCTATAAAAGGTGCTTGTCCAATCTTATAAAATAGATTTATATAATTCCAATTATCAACTCCAACATTATAACCTCTAAGCCCCATTATTAAGAATAAAATCAAATATGTGGAAAATAAAAAAATTTTACGTGAATCAAATTGCCTTATAGTGGTTTTTGTTATAATTCCAAGGATTAATACAATTGGAGGTAATGCGAGATAAATTCCCATATTAGATTAAATTTCCAGTTGTGTTTCAAGAAATGTGTAAACTAAAGATTGCTTCGATTATGGATATATAATCCGCATAAAGACAAGGAATAAATAGCCTATTAGAAGCCTCCTTTTCTAAGATGATTGTGGTTCCAAGATCAGACAGGAACCACATCCATGAACTTTGAGTTATTCGCTCCTCAGGTCGGTCCGTACCAGAGCCCTACCATCCTAATCAACAAAATAAGTATACCAAATCCATGAATTTTGACAAAACCGAAAAACCGGCTTTAGCGCTGCTTGACAATAGATCAGGATAGAAAATCAATAATTGCATTTTTCGAGTCTGTCAGCAAAATACACCTCTAATTGGGAATGGATGATAAACCAGTCCGTTCGTTTCCCAGTTCTTTTTTTGTAATACCCATTATAGCCAGATAAAGCATTTTAAGAAGGCTGTCATCAGAGGGGAAAACTGCCTTCGATTTCGTAACCTTCCGAAGCTGATGGTTGAAGCCTTCTCTGGCATTGGTCGTGTAAATCATCATATGGACCTCTTGAGGATATTTGAAATACAAAGAAAGCTTTGTCCAGTTTTCTTTCCAGCTTTTTATGATTTGTGGATATCTCTGATCCCATTTTCCCCCAAAATCTCCCAGATTCGACAGAGCTGTTTTTCCATCAAAAGCGAGGAAACACAGCCTCTATCGCCTTGTCAAAACCAGTTAGTCCATTTACATATATTATCAGAATGCCTTTTGTATTCCGGTTCTTGATCTCGTTTAATCCTGAAAGCCAAAATTTCGAGCTCTCATTTTTGCCAACCCACATGCCAAGAACATCTTTTCTCCCTTCTATGTTGATACTAAGCACGATCTTTACCGTTTTTTTATGATTGTGCCTTCTTATCTGACGTGAAAATGAATTGCGTCAAGATACACGATTGCTTAAACTTCTTCCAGTGGCTGTGCTTGTCATTCTTTCACAACAGTCTGATTTTATCTGTGATCCAGCTGATCATACTGTCACTCAGACGTCTTGAGATATCCTCAGTTGTCATTCCTTTTGAATATATGCTGAGTACTTTTTCTTCAGGATCACTGTTTATTTTGCTTTGTCGTTTTTGGATGATTTGTGATTCAAAGTCTCCATTTCGATCCCAGGGTACAGCCAATTTTGCTTCGCTCATGCTGGTCGCAATAGATTTCTTCCCGTACCCGTTTCGGCTATTCGTTATTTCTTTTTTCCGGTAATCATATTTTGTATGCCAAAGTTCTGCATCTAATTCGCCCTCCAATGCCTGTTGCATTCCATCGGCAAACATATCCTTCGACATTTCGTTGAATTCTTTGAGGTCTTTTTGTTGATATATCATCAGCATTTGTTGGATCAATGCTCGTTTTTCAAGACCTACTTTTCCTCGTGCCATTTTCCTTTTTCCTTTGTTAGCTTGGTTTTATGTTTTATGCCAACTTCAGGTTTACACAGTTTAGAAGACAGATTCTTTTGATATCAGCCTCTGTCATCAAGTTTTCGATACCGCGGATAGGATCCGCCGAAATTGCCGCTCACTAATTCCATCCTTGTCATCCCTTCTTTATGTGTGAATCGTTTGTCGATCACTTGCAGTATGATCGTTTTCCGCTTCAACTTTTCTTCGATCGTTTCTATTGTCTTTGTCAAAGTGTCTTCGAACCTTTTTAGGATTTTTTTTATTTGTTTATTTAAGATTTTATTATTAAACCGCAACTCATATAATTTTAGTTGAAAATCGATAAAAAAATAGCATTCAAAGGGTGAATAATCAAAACACTATGGATTGAGAGGAATACTATATGAAGAATAAATATATTAAAATATATTACAGATAAACTAAATATATGATAAGGGAATAACATTTCTGTTTTTATTTCTCTAAAGGTATTTGTTCGACCTTATAAAATTGATTAGTTTAAAGACAATTATTCCTTCCATCAGCGTTATCCCTAAATCTCATTAACAAGAGAATAAGAAAAAACATCAAAACTAAGAATATAATCCACGAATCAAATTGTTGCGACGAAATATTTATAAGAATTCCACAAAAAAAGACTTTACGAGTAAAAATAAAAATGATCCCATGTCAATTTATACACTTCGTATTTTATTCCCCCTTATAAATAAGATATTTACCAAAAATATAAGTGAACTTTTCTCCCGATAGCGATAGTAAAGAAAACCACCAGGCTTTTTTTCGTGCATGAATATCAAATAGTACTGATTTCCTATACTTTTTAATATTTTTCCAACAATAATTTTGAATATCTTCATATTCTTTTGGATGAATCTTAAGAAACACATGAGCATAGGCACTTAACATTCTATTTGTTACCGCTGTTTTTAGATAGGGACAATGATATAAAACATCCTTATAAATATCCTCCCACTCTGTTATATAGGGCATTTCTTTTAGGCTGAATGCTTCATGAGTTATACTGGAACTGTGATGCCGGTATCCGTATTTATGAGCGTCTCCCACTGCCACTTTGGAGGCATTTAATAGTGTAAAATACATCGGTTTCGCATCTTCATAATAAATTCCTTCAGGAAAGTGCAAATATTGGATAAGATTCCTAGCAAATAACTTTATGTTTACACTGGTCCGAATTTTACGCATGTAGAAAAATTCCTCTAGTGCTTCATAATTCGAAAGAGATTTAGAAGGGTAATTTAATCCTATTTCATAATGAGGTTGATCTCCATCTTGAAAATCGGAAATTTGGCAGATTGAGATATTTGCCCCATAATTCAAGGATAAATCTAATAAATATTCTAAGTAATCCTCAGACACAATATCATCACTGTCACAAAACGTTATATACTCACCAGTACAGATTTTTAACCCTGCATTTCTGGCTGAACCGAGTCCTGCATTGCACTGATGAATTACTTTTATTCGCGAATCAATTCTTGCATATGAATCACAGATCACCCCACAGTTATCTGGTGACCCATCGTCGACAAGGATTATTTCAAGATTCCTATAAGTTTGACTCAGAAATGCATCGACTGTGTCTTCTAAATACTTTTCGACTTTATAAACAGGTATTATAATGCTAACTTTTGGGTACATATCCTTTTTTATCCCCATTACATTATTAAAAATACGGATTTAATTGTCATATTCGCCGATTAATGATGTTCATATAGAATTGTTCTAAACGAATTGCCGCATCATCTTTTGATATCTCACAATGAACAGCTCTATCCTCGACATTTGTAAAAGGAATGATTCTTTCGATAGCCTCTGCCCATGTTTCAGCAGAAGCTTTCAGAGATAAAAAATGTATCAAATCCTCTTTTAATATAATTTCTTTTGATATATTATCCGCAACTATTACTGGCAACCCCGAAATTTGAGCTTCCATTGTTGCATATCCGAGTCCTTCATAAAGCGAGGGGAAAAGAAATACATCCATTGCTTGATAGAACTCATTTACATTATCGCAACGTCCGGCAAATAGCACATGATTATCAATGCCCAAATCTTGGGCTTTCTTTTTCATTGCTGGTAAAAGATTACCTTCCCCTACTAATATTAAATAAGCATTTGGGACCTTTTTTAAGAAATGAGAAAAAATATCCAGAATAAACACATGGTTTTTTGCAGGGACAAATCGACCTACGTGACCTATAACAAAACATTCATTAATCCGGAGTTTTTCCCTCATTCGTTTTCTTATGTCTGGATTAAAGATATATTTCTCGGACTCAAAATCAATGGCATTTGGTATGATGGTAAAAACTGCTCTTGGACCAAATAACCATTTGCCAGCATATTCAGAGCAAGCGCACAATTCTGTTGCAAATATTTTTGCAAAAGGGCGGAGGATATATTTGAGTACATTCCGTTTCGTTTCACCTTTTCCTTTTCCGGCAGTGGAATGGGCATGGACAATACGAACAGGTATTTTTGCACAAGCAGCAGCAAAAAGCGGAAAGACAGATAGGGTTGTCAAATGTGCATGGACAACATCGAATTGGGTTTGTCTGAATATTTTTTGTAGTTCTTTTTGATAGGATAAAATATGTTGGTAGGGTGGAATAAAGCGTAAATCGGCTCCACAACTACGAATAAATTCTTCTGGAACAAATGTTGAATCCTCATCAACAAGTAGAGTGAAATGGATCTTCATCGGATTGATATTTTTTATATACGAAAGTACAGTTGCTTGAACTCCTCCACTTCTCATCTTTCCTACAACCAAAGCAACTTCATATGGTCTCATGGATTTTTTCCCTTCTAATTAATGTTTACACCAAAAGAATTTACTTAAACTTACTCTATAATTTTTACCAACATCTATTTTTTTATAGTAACAAATTTTACAAATTTGATATGATTCAAAATACATATTAAATTATCAATTATTAAATTCTGATTATGATCATTTTCCAAATAAAAAAATCATTTCAAGGGAATTATCAGGAATTTGTTCTATTATTATTCCAATTTTCAATTCTAAACGGCTTATTTCGCCTTTAGATTGTATATTCCTAATATTTTCTATTCTTTTCCTACTTCCAAGCGTCAACAAGAATATTTTCTATCTTGCTGTATTTCGGTTTCCAAGATAATATGTCCTGGGCTTTCTCATTGGAAGCGACTATTATAATGGGATTCCCTTCGCGTCTGCCGGTGATCCGGTAAGGCACCGGTGTGCGGGTCACGTCCTGTAAAGCATGAATCATTTCAAGCACGGTGAACGCGTCGTTGCTGCCAAGGTTAAACACGTCAGAGCAGTTATTGTCTATAATATGTTGCAAGCCTAAATAATGTGCCTCGGCCAAATCCAAGACATGGATAAAATCATGGATACAACTGGCGCCTCGAGTATCATAATCCGCTCCGAAAACGTTGAACGAGTTTCCACTTAATGCTGCCTGGATTATGACCGGAATCAAGTGCGTCTCGGGATGATGTGCTTTGCCGAATTTGCCATCTTTTGAGCTACCGGCGGCGCTGAAATAATAAAATGCACAATATTTTAACCCGTAAGCCTGCTCGTAATCCGCAAGTAGTTTTTCGCCGATAAGTTTTGTGGTTCCATAAGGGTTGATGGGCGATTGCGGATGATTCTCATTAATCGATAAAAATTGCGGGTTTTCGAATATGGCGGCTGAGGATGAAAAAACAAAATACTTTATTTCATGCCCGATACAGGCATCCAGAAGGGTTTGCATATTTGCCATATTGTTACGATAATATTTTGCCGGATGTAAAACCGAATCGGGCACGCTTGCGGAAGCCGCAAAATGAATGACGGCATCGAATTTGGAATTGTTCATCAACTGATTAAGCAGATCTCTGTCGCCAAAATAGCTTTGTATCAATGTTCCGCAAATAATAGCTTCACAGTGTCCTTTAATGAGATAGTCGATCACGACCATGCAAATAATGGGTTTTAGGCGTGTTCCTAGCCCGGCTGTAAGCAAAAAAACCTTCATTTTGCACCTTTTTACAAAGAACAAATCATATGATAAATTTGCTTCCTTTTTAAGTCAAGCATTGTTTTGTAAGAAATAGTTGTATTTAGATATATGGTTAATATAAAAAGTTATAAAAAAATTTATGAAGAGATTTCATTTTTTAACCGATTTACTAATATGATAACCAGATTTTATTAAAAGAGACTTTATATATACCCATACAATTATTAGACACCTTCTTTTCGAAATAATATGAAAAAAGTTTTTATAATTACGAGAAAATCCAATTTCAAATTACGATCCACAATATATTTTAAATCTAGATAGAGCCATTGGTCAAAACTAATTTTGTTTCTTTGGGGTTGAATTTGCCAATAACAAGTAATACCCGGTTTGATCCATAATCGCATTTTTTGATAATCCGTATATTGGTCTTCCTCATGAAGTAAAAGTGGTAATGGTCTGGGACCGACAATACTCATGTCCCCTCGAAGAACATTAAAGAACTGCGGTAATTCATCGAGTGAATGTTTCCTTAAAATTTTCCCAAATTTAGTGAGACGTGGATCATTCTTGATCTTAAAAGCAAGCCCATCCATTTCGTTAAATTTTAATAATTGTTCCAGATGTTGATCTGCGTTTTTATACATACTGCGAAATTTATAAAATTTAAACGGTTTTCCATTTTTCCCATAACGGTAAGATACATAAATCGGACTGTCATTTGGATCATCAATCCAAATCATAATTGGTATGAATATAAAGAGCGGAGAAAAAAGAATAATAGCAAATATTGCCAAAATAATATCAAAAAATCTTTTTATTTGATCATATTTTTTCTTATCGCTTACCGCTTTTTGGATATCTGCTTGATCAAATATTGGAATATCACTTCTGGTGAAAATGTCCGGTTGGATAATGTTTGAATTTATTTTGATATCATCAAAAAACATCTTTCCTCTCCTCAATTCTCGATATTTCTTCAAATTCCTATAGGAATATTTAAAATTCCATTGAAGAAATATTGAAATAAATAATTACCAATTTATGATTATTTGTTGTGGATTCTTATTATATATGTCTGGATTATCTTTAAGCAAGAAGATTTTTATTTATATAGTTGCTAAATATCTTAATCTATTGGAATCTCTTTATGATTTTCGAAAGATATCTATCCGGTTAAAGGTTCTGTTTGATGATTTGCTTGATATCTCTGATATTTATACATATTTCACCGGACTATTCGTGACGGTTTTGTTACTTTAATAAAACCAGAAAAAATCCTTGAATTCAAATAACCGATAAATGCATCCTTTTCAAGATGCATTTATCGATTTTGATCGTATGAAAACTCCCATTATTTTAGAAAATGATGGATCCTTGTGGTAAGGAACTTACCAAACAGATCAGACTGCTCAGTTGATCATCCGTCAGATCGGTGACGATGGCAGCTCGGAACTGGTTCAGCAGGGTGGGTAGTTGGGAAACCAGATCCTTATTATTGAGGATTTGAGCTTGCAGCGCTTGAATAAATAACTTTTGCCGTTGATATCTGGCGCTTTCTCCCCCTGGTTTATAGGTCCGGACAAATTCGGCTGCTAAGGTGCCGTTTAATTTTTGAGCGCCGGCATTGAATTGGACATTTCGATCGGAAGTAAACCCGCTCGGAATGTTGATTTCCACGCCGCCGATGGTATCCACCATGCCGGTGACTTGATCCCAATCCAGCGTGAGATAATGATCCGTCTTAATTCCTAACTGCGAATTTACTACCTCATTGAAGATCTTGGAAGCGTATGCGCGCTTCTCGGTATTGCTGCCGCTCGCTTTCTGATAGGCAGCGTTAAAAATCTCTACCAATGGTGCGGAAGTGATGGCGGGGTCTTCCAATATCTTTGCATCCACCGCCAGATCACGCGAAAGAGTGGAGAGGTTGACGACCGCTTTGTCAAAATCCGCCTTCACGACATAAATCGCTTCGGCGCCGAAGGGGGGGTTGCCGGTCGAATATGCGGAACCTAAGAACAGAATGGTCATGGTTCCGGTTTGGTCACAGTCTGCCTGATAGGCTGCGGCAGGCAGCAATAGGATGCTGAAACATAGAAACAAGGCAAATATTGCCGATACAAAAAACATGGAATTCTTTTTCATAGTTTTCTCCTTGATATTCCAAATATTAATATTCGAATCATTTTCGAATTGATCTCACTATCCCATATCCATCATCTTCTTTGTTTCTTCAGTCAACCCTCGAAAACCAAGATCATTGATTTATCTCCCCCGATTGATACCGAGAATGTTTGGTTTCCGCATCGTAAAGGTCCGATTCACGCTTCGAGAAACAAGAATTCTCTGTTTTCCTCTAAAGAGGATTTTCATTTCCTAATGAATGCGATATATTTATAAACTATTCTGATATTATATCTTCATTTGATGGCTTTTGTAATTTATTTTTATGATACATTTCTACACCATGCCGAGAACAGTGGCTGCTACCCTCAAGAACTATCTATATCTCGATCTACGTTAATAGTTCGAAAAAGTGACGATGACTATTCGGAGATTTGAAAGATCTTATACCGTCTCTTTCGAAGGTTTCTCTCCGTAGTATTTTTGATAGGTGCCGTATTTCTGATAGTGATAGCTGTAATACGCCCCGCGGTAATTGACTCCGTTGACCACGATCCCCAACACTTTGGCGTTGACCTGGTTGAGTTGTTCCAAAGCTAGTTCCAGCGCAGCATGGGTGGTGCTACCCGGCATGACGACTACCAGTACTCCGTCCACGTATGGAGCCAGAACGCAAGCATCCGTTACCGCCAATACCGGCGGCGTATCTAAGATAACCAGATCGGAATTCGCAGCCATCTCCGATAAAATATTCTGCATGCGGTTGGATCCGAGCAGTTCCGCCGGGTTAGGCGGTAATAGCCCGCTGGTGACAACCGAGAAAGTATACCCGTCAATGATTTGCCGGACGTTTTCCCAGCGAAGCGATGGTTGGATAAAGAGATCACTCAGCCCCTGACGATTGGGCAGATTGAAATAATTATGAATCATCGGATGGCGTAAATCGCAATCGACGACCGTAACTCTTTTGCCGGATTGCGCCATGACGGTTGCCAAATTACATATGGTGGTGGATTTTCCTTCTCCGGGCTCCGGACTGGTCACCAGAATCGTTTTCAATGGTTTATCGACACCGCTGAAATTGATATTCGTCCGTAACGCTCGATACGCCTCCGCAGTTGGGGAACGGGGATGCGAGATGGTGATCAGTTTGTCTTCCTTGAGGTCGGTGCGGTTGATCACTCCCAGGATTGGTAAATCATATTTCTGGCTGATTTCTTCGGGATTTTTAATCGTGTCATTCAATGCTTCAATTAAGAACAGAATCCCGACTGTTACCACGCAACCTACCAAAGCCGCAATAATTGTGTTTTGAAGCACCTTCGGTTTGACCGGTTTCGGTTGCGGGACAGCCGGTTCAATCACTGAAATGGTGGAGACGGCTTGAATTTCTGCAAGCCGGATGGATTCAAAAGATTGCAGTAGATTGGCATAAATTTGCTGGTAATTGTTTATTTTTTGGGTTAGGCGTTGCTTTTCGGCGTCTGAGGCTGCCGCATCAGCCTGCTGTTCGTAAAGTTGAATTTGCTTTTCGGTTTCGCTCATCTGGGCTTGCAGCGATTCCTTGGATTCGGCAAAACGGGCGGACTGCAGGCTTTCGATTTTATCGATCGAAAGCTCAGCAATCGTGTTGGCAATATTGGCGGAAAGCAGTGGGTCGGGCGTTTCGACCGATATTTCAATCAGTTGAGTGTCTGCCAGTGTTGTGACTGAAATTCTTTTTTTGAGTTCTTCGATGGTCATATTCAGATTTAATTGATCGATCACCTGCATTAAGATGTTATCTTGGGTCATGATTTCTGAATAAGTGCCAGTCAGTTTTTGAGACATCTGTAAAGAGGAATAATCCGTCATCTTTGTGGCGGGGGCGGCATCCACCATGATCGTTACGGTCGAGCGATAATAAGGCGTCATCTGTTCGGAAACAAAATACCCCGCTGCGCCGGAAAGCAGGGTGATTAAGATGATCAACCACAGCCAATGGAGCAGGAGATTGAGATATTCACGAAGATCGATTGTTCCGTCAGTTGATTCTTGATAATTTTCCATAGTGATTTATGGCTTCCTTTGCAATTTTTCTATCAAAGTTTTGAAAAAATGAATTCACTCATCTAATTTTCTAATTGGATTATTTTTGCGTCCGCGTGGTGAAATGGTCGTTCTTCCGCCATACGGATTATTTTTAAAAAGTTATGATCAATGTCTGAAGTAATGGTCTGGATGACGCCTTCGCTATCTTTGAGATTCAAAAATGCCGGATCCGGAATCTCCGGAAACCGCGGATCGGAAAGCTCGCCCAACAAGAAAATCCTTTTCGCACTTTCCGGAAACTCAATTTTTAACATTTCGCGATGATTTTTTTCCATCACGAAGATTAAATCTGCCGCGGACAGCATTTCAGCGGTCACTTCTCGGGTCCGATGAGCAGAAAGATCTAAGCCCATCTCATAAGCTCGTTCCAAAAGATAAGGGGCAACCGGTTGGCCTTCTTCCGTCCAAGTGCCAGCACTCGAAACATGCCAGTTTTCTTCCGGATTCTTGATGAAAGATGAATTTTCTTTGATTTTTTTCAGGAAATAAGCTGCCGCAAGTGGCGATCGAAATTTATTTGAGGTGCAAACAAATAGCAGTTCTGTCATAATTCTTAAGGAGTCGGAATTGGTTGCGGAATCAGGATCCATTCCCCAATATGGCACGCATAATCTTCCGGCAGATCGTTGAGTTCACTGATTTTTTTGGGATCAATGCCGAAATCTTTCGCAATTTGGGCGACCGTCTTGCCGTTTTGCTGAACGAAATGAGCGGATAAAGTGGGAATCTTATCTGGATCTTTTTGACCGATGGGAATAATGATCACGGAATTTGCCATTAAACCTTCAATTGTCGGAAAATTCGCTTTCCGAATTGCCTCGATCGAAGTGTCATAATTGGCAGCCAATAATTCGAAATTCTCGCCTTCTCGCACCAGATGAACTACAAATTGATTCTTTCTACCAATTACTGTTTCAATCAGATGCGGTTGAATCAAGGTGGGGGTTAATGTCTTGGGAAGCGGCGTATTGGTCCGGGTGGCGGTCGGCTTTTTGGTCATACTGGCTGTGATGGTGGGTGTCAGCGAAACGAGTGGCGTATTTGTCATAGTCATTGTTGATGTGGCACTGGCGGTTTTCGTCGGGAGGGGAGTGAAGGTCAGCGTGGCTGTTCGGGTAGCGGTTGGTTGATAAGTCAACTTTGCTAACAGAACCGCTTGGGTTTGCGTTTCCAAGGTGGTCATTGCCCGACCGGACTGATTCAAATACATCCAAAAAAATATCCCCAGAATTGCGATGAATCCCATGGAAATGATTACCCCTTTTTTCGGACTTCGGCCTTTTTTGTCGGAAATTTTCATTTGAATATTTGCTGGCATCGGTGACTCATTTTGCGTGGCAAAGATCGGACAATGAATATGGTTATCATTGTTTAAGCAGAAATTTAATTGGTGATCCTGGTTGGGAATAGCCGGCGGTTTCGTGTGGTAGCAGCGGTTTTGCTGCGACGGATACGATAAAGCGGTCTGTTCATCAAAATCTGAGCCGAGATAAGGACATAAATTTTTCATCATTATTATTAATTATATTATTACTAAAAACTTAAAATTCGATAAATTCACAGCATCCGCCCTTTGACACATCCCATAATGCCAAATATTTTACCCTTCTTAATTGAGTTAAACCTAAAAACAACAAAGTGCTATTATTATAATCTATTTTTTCTCAACAACTTATTCATTTAATGATTTTTATCGTATTTGATAAAATTTATTGGTAATTCGATCCGAATGTTTTGATCCCCCATCAATTGCAACAATACCTTCGCCCGCTCCGTCCCGGAAATTTCCGTGTCGAATATGGCTGAATATTTGGCAAATGGACCCTCAATGATCTCTACTATGTCTCCTTTTTTATAAGGGGCGTGTTTATTTTCCATAGAAAGATTCCAGGTATCCACATTTTGCCGAATTCTTTCCAGAATTAAATCGGATATCCAGGCGATTTCTCCGCCAATATAGACTAACCCCTTTGCTCCGACTAACCATCTAGTAGAAATGCTTAGAGTATCCAGTTTACCCGCCAAGAAGATATACTCCGGAAAATAGGGGATAATTTTTCTCCCCCTGGGGCTTAACGGTTTTACCCTGATTTGCGGGAAATAACATTGAATTTGTTGGTTCATTAGTTGATTGAGTACTATTTTTTCTTTATTCGGTTTCGTTTGTAAAACATACCAACGATCGCTCATAAATACTCCGACCATGATTCAATTAAATGATATTTTAACAATCCGATTTTTTAGTAATTTATCAAGTGAAATAAAAAAGGTCGAGTAAGCAAACCATAGGTTTCCTCAATAAGGTAATAAAGAATAAATGTATATTAATTATACCTTATTTTCGATAAAACGGAATTTGTGAAATAAATCACCTATATTAAGCGTTTTTGGGTTTCGCTTTTTTGCGGAGCTTTTTATTCAGCACCGCATAGCGCGAATACAAATGGACATATGCCGGTGCTTCCTCTCCGAAAGGGACGGCATCCCGAATCGCTTTGCGCAGGCTTTCCGCGTCAGAAAAATCCGGCAGTTCCAGCCCGATCTTTCCGAATTCACGCAGGGAGTGACTGTCTGAGCCGGCGGTACCGGGCAATCCGTGTTCTTTGGCAAATTGGATGGCTGGCAGATTTAAACGCTTGGAGTTGCGGCCGTTTCGGGTCTCTATGGCGTCAATCCATGGGAGGAGGGCGATCATTTCCTCCGGCTGCCAGCCGTTACGCTTGAATGCATAGGGATGCGCCAAGGAGATAAACGCTCCCTGATCTTTGAGTCGCTTGAGCGCTTCAATGGGTTCGAGCCCTTCCGGAATTTCTTCTTGGACAAAATAGGCGAGAATTTCTCCGGAGGTGGTCAGAATTTCCTCGCCGATGACCACAAAATCGGGATATTTTCGCTGAATTTTGACCGCTCCCGCAATCGTGTTGTGATCGGTGATGATTAGTTTTCCCAAGCCGATATTTTGAGCTTTTTGATACAGATCCTCCAATTTCGCGATCGAATCGGGAGAATACTCGGTGTGCAAATGGAAATCGGCTTTAATCATGAGAGAAAGATTCCTTCGTTAATGTCGGTCGTAGCGTATCGGTGGGTCTTTGAGTTTTTGTGGGCCAAGGCGTG
>Ga0255347_1000829_pt1 | contig 53903 bp, 46 predicted proteins | sample wastewater_treat_2_FD_192479 | JGI IMG/M metagenome (GOLD analysis project Ga0255347, IMG submission 192479) | Wastewater microbial communities from Lulu Island WWTP, Vancouver, Canada - plant24 | ecosystem: Engineered > WWTP > Wastewater > Unclassified | place: Canada: Vancouver, British...
CCACTTACCCTACCACTCGGTCCCCGCCGAGCAAAGCCCCTTAAAAAATCCTTCGTGCCTTTGTGCCCTTCGTGTGAGAAACAACTTGTTTTTTATCGCGCTTGTTGAGCCGTAAGGCACTAATGCACTGAACACACTAATGCACTAGTGAAAAAATTTTTTATTTTTTCACTTTTTCCCCTTGCTTAATCTGCGCCGATGCGCTACAGTTATCATCAGACGTAAAAAAGCGGATTGTGCCCTGCGGGTGCGGGGCCGGTCCCTTAGAAAGGAAAACAGCGGTTTTTTCAAGCAAAACAGGGCGTTTACTGGGCGTGTGAGGCTGGAGTGCGGTCCGGGCGGACGGGTGATTGTTGGATATTCTTTCGTTGTTGTACACCCGGCGGTCAAGGCGGCGTCAAGGCAAAACATGCGGGCGGATGCCCGGGCGAAATCTGGAGGGGTGACGGTTTAAGGCGGGAATTGGCCGCCGCAACCACCTGAAAGACGAGCCGGAGGAGGGGAGCGATTCCTGGCCTCCCTTAAAAAAATCGAAGTTTTTCTAAAAATGGTTGTTGACGCGCGGTTTGCCTTAGGGTAAACTGCTCGCGTCTTTGATTGGAAAAGAACTCCGAAACAAAGGAGGAAGGAAGGCACAGTAGGCAGTAAGCGGTAGGCAGTAGGCAATAAACGATGATTCGGAGTTGCCAATTGCGGATTGCAGATTGCAGATTGGACTTCTTCTTCTGGAGGAAAAATGATGAAAAAGTTAATGACTGCTTTCGCAGTGTGTGTTTTTGCCGGTCTGGGCTCCGCCCAGATCGAGAGCCAGAACATCGTCGGGTACACGACGGTAATACCCACGGCCGGCAAACAGATCATCACCGGCGCGATGTTCAACCAGGTCGGCGGCGCCGCCCTAGACCTGCAGGACATCCGCATGGAGAACGTGGCCGCCAACGGAACCACCGCGATCTGGTGGTGGGACAAGGACGCGGCCACCTACACCTACGCCTACTGGGTGGAGCTGTATGACGGCGACGACCCGTTGGGCGTGGATGGCTGGGGCGATGCAGAGTTGTGGGAGCCGATGTCAAAGACCTTCGGCCCGGGCGAGTGCTTCTGGGTTCAGCCGGTGGCCGGCTCGGTAGATCCCAAGGTGGTCACGGCGGGCGAGCTGGCGGTCTCCGACGGCGCTGCCGAGTTTATCGCGGTCAATCTCTTCGCGGGCAAGCAGGTGCAGGTCTGCAACCCCCTGCCGGTGCAGGTGGCCCTCGCGGATGTCGGCATGAGCGGTGTCGCGGCCAACGGAACCACTGCGCTCTGGTGGTGGGACAAGGACGCGGCCACCTACACCTACGCTTACTGGGTGGAGCTGTATGACGGCGACGACCCGTTGGGCGTGGACGGCTGGGGCGACCCTGAGCTGTGGGAGCCGATCGTGAAGCAGTTCGCCTTCGGCGAGGGCTTCTGGATTCAGCCGGTGGCCGGTTCGGTCGACCCCAAGGCGCTCTTCGCTAACCCCTTCTACCAAGAGTAGTGTAGGCATCTTAACGGATTTCCGCGGCCGGATCAGCCGCCCGCGGGATATTGAAAAGGAAAAAAACAATGAAGAAACTGATGACGATCGCGGCCGCCGTGTGCGTGGCCGCGCTGACGCAGGCCGCCTCCATCAACTGGGCGGTGGCCAATTATGCTTTGGGCAGCGGAACTTTGCCCTCCGGAACTTCGCTCCGCGGCTTGTCGGTCTATCTGATCGACGCCGCGAGCCAGGCCGGCATCGTGAGCGCGATCGAGGGCGGCACCTTCAGCGCCGCCACCGCGGGCGTGCTGGACGTGGGCGTGACATCAAACACCAAGGGATATATTGCGACGCGAATCGCGACGGACGCCTCGCTGACGGCCGGCACGTGGTATGACTACGCCATCGTGGTCTTCGACACTGCCGCGGACACGTACATGATATCCGGCTCGCTCAACCAGCGCGCCTACACGGTGGGCGTGGACGAGCCGGCGGCCATTACTTTTGGAGACGTACAAGTCAACTCCGGCACGGGCTGGACCGCCGTTCCCGAGCCGACCTCGATGGCCCTCCTGGCCCTCGGCGTCGCGGCTGTGGGACTGCGCCGCAAGTTCCGCGCGTAAGTGGAGAAGTGCATTAGTGCATTAATTAGTTAATTAGTGCGTTAGTGGATTGGAATTAAAAGAACCCCGGGATTAATCCCGGGGTTCTTTTGTGGGTTGGTAGGGATGGTTCCCCGAACCGCCCGCCGCCGCACATTGCTCTTGCAAGTTGGCGGGCGGGCATTAAAATATTAGGCCGATCAATGAAAAATTTCTCTTACACAGCTAAGGCCAGCAATGGCTCATTGAAGCGCGGTGTTTTGTCAGCCGCTGACCGCGCCGCCGCGCTGGAGGCGTTGCGCCGCCAAGGTCTGATACCGGTCGCGGTCGAAGCGGCGGCGGCTTCTGCCGAACGCCGCGCCGTGCCGACACGCTCGCTGGCGTATGCCGCCATAGCAGTGCTCCTGCTGGCTGGCGGCGCGTGGCTGGCGTTCTCGCGACGCGCCGCGTCTGGTGGTAGGGCGGTTTCCCCGCAAACCGCCGCGGACGCCTCGGGGAGGCGTCCCTACCGGGCAACGCGGACGCCTCAGGGAGGCGTCCCTATTGTCCTGTCCGACTCGTCTGACCTGTCCGACACGTCCGCCCCGTCCGACGTGTCTGACTCTCCGCCCCCGCCGGCCACGCCCCCTAAACCGCCGCGCAGTTCTTCAGCGCCGCCACGTCCTGGATATGAGCGGGTGCGGCTGGGCAACCGTGAGGTCACTATTTTTGTCGCCAATCCCCAAGCGCGTGAGGACGAGACCAACGCGCCGCCGCGGCGGCCGCTTTTCGAGCGCGACACCGAGAACCTCCTGGGACTGTACGCGGAACCGGGCGTGCCCATGCCGCCGCCGCCGTCCGACCTGCCGCCTGACATCGAGGAGCAGGCCCGCGCGGCGCTGGATCAGGAGATAGCGGTGTACGATGACGACACCGAGGAAGACCTGAAGAAAAAAGAGGCGGTGGCGCTGATGAAAGAGCAGTTGCGCGAACACCTCGCGGCCGGGGGCACGGCCAAGGATTTCTTCACGGGCATCATCAAGCGGCAGGAAGACGAGGCGGCGCTGATGGGCGAGGCGCGGGCGATGGTCGGCGAGCTGGCCGAGGCGAACCGCGCGCAGGAAGCCAAAGAAGCGCTGGCCGAGCTTAACGCCGCGCTGGCGGAGCAGGGTCTGCCGCCGGTACGCGTGTCCCCAAAATACCGCAAGCTGCTGGAGGCGGAAAGGAAAGAATAATGATGAATCGTTTGCTGATAACAGCGTTAACGCTGGCGTTCTGTGCCACCGCGCATGGCGCTTCAGCAGAGAAAAAAGCTGCGCCGCGCCCTGCTGGCCGTCCTGAATTCGTGAGCCGCCGCACACCCGGAGCCGCGTTCGTGATAATTGACGCGCGTGCGGGTGCGGCGCAGGATCTTGCCCCGCTCGCGGCGAACATGGAGCGCTTCTGCCGCATCACCTGCACGGTCGAGCGCAAGCCAGACGCGAAAACGGCGGACGGCTATGCGCTGGCGTGCGCCTGCTTGGACAAGCAACAGGGCAAAGGCGCGGTGGCGGTGATCGTGGACGGCCCGGCGGACGGGCCGGGGCTGACGGTGTACCCGGAAGACCGCGCGGGCGTGATCAACGCGGCCTGTTATGCTGCAGACGCGGATGCCGCGACTGCGGCCAAGCGTATTGAAAAAGAGCTGTGGCGGGTGCTGGCGATGATCGCGGGCGGCGTTGAAACCGAGGAGTACTGCGTCTTGAAGCCCGTGCTCAACCCCGCAGACCTAGACAGCTTGACTGCCTCCACGCTCTCGCCCAACGTGGCGATGCGTGTTTCGGCTAATGCGGAGCGTTTCGGTTTCGGCCAAGTTGAGCATGTACCGTACCGGGTGGCGGTCGTGAGAGGCTGGGCGCCCGCGCCGACCAATGCCGCGCAAAAAGCGATCTGGGAACAGGTCCGCAAAAGTAAAACCAAAACCACAGACAGCGGCAAATGACACGCAAGCTAACTTATCTGACGATCTTTCTCGGCTCCTTCCTGCTGTTCGGGGTGCAGCCGATGGTCGGCAGCACACTGCTTCCGGTATTCGGCGGCACGGCATCAGTCTGGACGGTCTGCCTGGCCGCTTTCCAGACCTTGTTGCTGGCGGGTTATTACTACGCGCATCTGGTGGCAGACGGCGCAACCGCACGCGGTCGCAGTGTTCTGCGTAACGCCGTGTGGCATGTGGGTCTGCTGGCGGTGGCGGTGGTGGCAACCGCAGGCGTGGCCGCAATGCGCCGCCACCTGCTCGGGCTGGTCGGCACACAAGGGGCGCCGATCCTGACTGTACTGCTTTGCGTTGTGGTGCTGGCGGGTCTGCCCTATACCCTGCTCTCGGCCAATGCCTCGCTGGTGCAGGCGTGGAGCGCGGCGCTGCCGGATTCCGGCGGCCAGGAGCGCGACGTATACCGCCTTTACGCGGTTTCCAATCTCGGCTCTTTCTGCGGCCTTCTGGCCTATCCGTTGCTGGTCGAGCCGCGCCTGGCCCTGAGTGCGCAATGGTGGGGCTTCGCCGCCGGGCTGGGGCTATACACCGCCTTTCTGGCGGTGTACGCCGCACGACTGTGGCGGCTGGGAGCAGGTGCTCCATCGTTGTCCGACGTGTCCGTCCCCTCCGACTCTCCCGCCCACGCCTGGCTCTGGCTGGCTTTACCTGCGGGTTCCTGTTTCACGCTGAACGCAGTGACCGCGCACTTGTGCAATGACCTGACGCCCTTGCCGCTTTTGTGGGCGGTGTTGCTGGCGCTTTTCCTGCTGAGTTATGTGGTGGGTTTTGCGGGCATCGGCCAGCGAGCGCTGGCGTGGATGCCCTACGTGCTGTTGCCGCTGCTCTTCTGGGCCGCGTGGCAATGGGGGGTGCCATCCAGTCGCGGGTTCGCGCTGGATGCGGTTCTGGGTATGTTGCTGATCCTGTTGGGGGGCATCCTGCTGCATGCGTGGCTCTATCAGATCAGGCCGGATGCGGAGTGCCTGACCACCTATTATCTGTATATCGCGGTCGGTGGCGCGGTCGGCGGTTTGTGCGCCTCGGTGCTCGCGCCCATCATCTTCCGCTCTATCGCGGAATACCCGCTGTGCCTGCTGGCGCTGGCAGCGGCGGCGGGCTGGCGGATTTGTTGTGGCTGGACGACAGCGACGCGACCGCACGTAGCCAAAGCAGGCGCAACCGTCGTGATCATCCCGCTGCTGTTATTGCTGCTGGTGCGGTCGCAGAACAAAGCCGGCACGGTGGTCAAGCGCATGCGCAATTTCTACGGTTGCGGGCTTGTGCGGCGGGAGACCATGGACGTGGTCGGGGGCCGGTCGTATGTCGCGCATATCTTTGAGCACAGCGGTACGCTGCACGGCATCCAAGCGCAGGGCTTCGAGCGGCGCGCGCCGACCCTGTGTTTTACGCGGCACGCCGGGGGCTTGTCGATCGTGCGCCATCCCTCCTACACCAGCATCACAAACATGCGGGTGGCGGTGGCGGGGATGGGTATCGGCACTTTGGCGGTTTACGGGCGCCCCGGCGATTATTACCGCTTTTACGAGATCAACCCGCAGGTGGCGGCGCTGGCGCAGGACACCCGGCTGTTCAGTTTCATCAGCGAGTCGCAGGCCGAGGTTGACATCGTGGTAGAGGACGCGCGCCGGGCCTTGGAAGAGGAGCGGCGGCGCGATGAAGAGAAGTGGGATGTTTTGATCATCGATGTGTACAGCGGGGACGCGATCCCGCCCCACATGTCCACCAAAGAGGCGTTCCAGCTCTATCTCGACCGGCTGAAGCCGGATGGCATCCTGTCGCTACACCTGACCAACTGGCACCTAAACCTCTCGCCGATGGTCAAAGCCGCTTCCAAAGCTTTCGGCCTGCACCTGCAAGGCTTCGGCTGCTGGGCGGACAAGTATTCGCACGGCTCCTACTGGACCTTCCTGACCCGCGATCCGATGAACCTGTACGAAGAGGGCAAACACGGGATTGTTAACTACGACACGGTCAAAGACATCCCCCTGATGACCGACGAGCGCCACTCGCTGCTACCCTACCTGTCCCTCAAGCCTATGCCGGTTTTCGACCAGAAGAAGAGCGGAGGAACAGTGCATTAGGGAAGAAGTTCATTAGTGCGTTAGTTGGGTGGGGTGCGGACGGGATGCCCGCAGGGAGGCTGTAAGGCTGTGAGACTGTGAGACTGTGAGGGAGGGTCGAGCGTCTGCTCGACCGGGCAAGCAGACGCTTGCCCCTCCCATCGGACGCCTCGGCGAGGCGTCCCTACCGAACCCTGCGGACGCCTCGGCGAGGCGTCCCTACCGAACCCTGCGGACGCCTCGGCGAGGCGTCCCTACCGGCGCTGCCGGGAACTGCCGGGGGCTGCCTCACCCGCAACCCTCTAGCGCGGGTGCGCCCCGCAGTAAGGCAGTGTCCCTCGGCAGCCGGGATATTCGGTGCAGCTCCAGAAGGGCGCGTTGTCGTGCTTGCGGCGCGATATGCGCATAGCCGCGCCGCACTCGGGACAGCGCGGCGCGTCCTCCGGCGCAACCTCGTTTCCGGCGCGTGCCCGTTCTTTGCGGCGGACTTCGCCGAGGCGCTCTTTGAAGCCGCCTTCTGCTTTGAACACCTCGCCCACGCTCCGGATATAAGCCTCCTGCATCTTGGCTGTCCGCGTGCTGAGGATCAGCAGCGCATTCGCCCGCACAAAGCTGTCCGGGCTATCCAGCAACGGCGCGAACTTGGCATACTGCGCCAGCAGATGCTCGGCGAAACGCCGGTTGGAAAAGGGTGGCGTGCGGGTACTGCCGGAACTGCCGGGACTGCGGGGGCTACCGGTGGTGGCGGTCCCTGCCTCACCCGCAGTCCCCGCAGTACCGGCAGTCCCCGCAGCCCTCCCCGGCGGCGGATCGAGATCCAGCCGCCGGATTGCGACAGCCTCGGGCGCGGTGTCGTCCCACGGCAGTTGCCGCGCGCGCAGGAGCCATTTGAGATAGTCGTCGCGCAGCTCGCAGAGGCTGGCTTTGGCGACATTCAGCAGGTCGAGACCCGAGGCCGTGGAGGTCATCAGGCGTTCGCACCCCTCGGCGAAATTGCGGTTGCCGGAGCGGGCGGCATGGTTCATCTGGCCCGAGGTCTTGCCCTGCGGATCATTCTTGTAATCAAGAAAGGTCTCGCAGAAGCTGTCTGTGCCCAGCTCCACCACCCAAGCTAACAGATAGGCATCCATCCAGCGATAGCCGCCGCCCATGCCAAAGATCTCCATGCGAGGCTCCTTTCGTTGTTTCGGGGGCTGCCGGTACTGCCGAACCTGCCGACTCCCACTTATGTGGCGCATGTTATACCATGCGCCCCGGCCTGACAAGCAGCTTTTGCCGCAGCCCACCCGCCACCTATTACTTTTTACTTTACTGCGGGCGTCCCGCCCGCACAAAGCCGTCCGTCACGCATTAGTTTCAAAGATGCAGCCGAGGCCGAAGAGCGTCAGGTCGGGATCGAGCGTGAACGCCATGCCGCTGCCTTCGAGCGCCCAGCCCGCGTAACCGCCGGTGGCCACCAGCCGGAAATCGACCCCGGTCTCCTGCCGCAGATACGCCGCGATCTCGCGCACGATCCCGCGGTAGCCGATCTGCGCCCCGATGCGCATGGCCTGCTGCGTGCTACGCCCGATCTTGGGGCACGGCCCTTTCAGTTCCACACGCGGCAGGAGCGCCGTGCGCTCGAAGAGATAATCGGTCATCAGCGGCAGCCCCGGCGCGATCACACCGCCGACATAACGCCGGTCGGGCATGATTATGTCAAAGGTCAGGGCCGTGCCGAAATCCGCCACCAGCAACGGCGCGCCGTAACGCCGCACGCCGCCGCAGGCGTCGGCCAGGCGGTCGGCGCCGATGCTGGAAGGATCGGGATAATCCACCGTGACGTCCATCTTGAGTTCAGGCCCGACCGTCAGCACGGCGCAGCCTAGCTCGCGCCGCACCAGGCGGTGCCAGCGGGCGTTCACGCTGGGCACGACCGACCCCAGCACAACACCGTCAACCGCTTTTTTGCCTGCGGCCTTGCGCAAGGCCACAGCGCACTCCTCCGGCCACTGCCCGATACCGCCCCCGACATGCGAGACAAGCGAAACCTTGCCGCCATCCCACAGCCCCAGCGCAGTAGAGGTATTACCCACATCTATAACCACGCATCTCATGCGATATTTTCTCCGAGCGAACGGCTCTCCTAGCCATCCGCCGCCATCATCCCGCTGGATCCGAACCCGCCCGCGCCGCGTTCGGTGCCGGAGACCTCCGCGACCTCCACGACCTCCGCCCGCGCGACCGGCGCGACCACCATCTGCGCGATGCGCATGCCGACGCGCACTTCGAAGGGCTCCTGCCCCAGATTGACCAAGATCACGCCGACCTCGCCGCGGTAGCCCGCGTCGATCGTGCCCGGCGTGTTCAGCAGCGTGACCCCGTGCTTGAGCGCCAAGCCGCTGCGCGGCCGCATCTGCGCCTCGGCGCCTTCGGGCAGTTCCATCACCAGCCCGGTGCGCACCAGCCGCCGCTCGCCCGGATGCAAAACCGCCTCCTCACACGCGCACACATCCATGCCGGCATCACCCGGACGCGCGTAAACCGGCAACACCGCCGCCGGATCAACCCGTTTGAATTTAACTTGCATGGGCAAAGCATAGCAAAAAAGTGCGTTAGTGCGTTAGTGCATTAGTGGGGGCAGGCGGGATGCCCGCAGGGAGGCTGTAAGGCTGTGAGGGAGGGTCGAGCGTCTGCTCGACCGGGCAAGCAGACGCTTGCCCCTCCCATCGGACGCCTCGGGGAGGTGTCCCTACCAGCGGGCGTCCCGCCCGCCCGCACACAAAAAAACGCGAATAGCACGTTTACACGCGCCCGTTCGCGTTGCCGCCCGGAGTTGCGCTTTGCGCGCGCTCCGGGCGTCGTTCATAATATCCCTCTATTTTTTTATCCTTTGCTGATACTGATGCGCTTGGGCTTGACCTCTTCGCGCTTGGGCAGGGTCAGGACCAGCAGCCCGTTGCTGTGCGAGGCTTTGATCTTGGTCGAATCCACGCGCTCCGGCAGGTCAAACGCCGTGCGGTAACGCACCTCCGCCACTTCATTCAGCACCAAGTTGTAATCCTTGAAACTCTGCAACGTGTTCTCAGCAGTGAGCGACAGCGTGTGGTTCTCCAGAACCAGTTCCATATCCTTCTCGCCCACGCCCGGCAGCTCAACCGTCAGCACGAAAGCCTCATCGCTCTCCGTCACCCGCGAAACCGGGGTCACCTCGACACGGTTGACCTTCTGCACCTCAGCATTCTCACTCTTTTTCAGCTTGCTCATGATTCCTCCTTTCCGGTTTTGACAGGTTTAAAGCTTCTCGATCGCGATCCGGCGCTTCTCCGCCGCCTTGCGCGGTATCTTGACCGTCAGCATCCCGTTCTTGACCGAAGCTTTGATCTTATCCCTCTCCAGTTCGAAAGGCAGGTTGAAACTGCGCTGGAACTCGCTTTTAGCGCCGTCAGCCTGCTCACGCTCACCCTTGATCGTCAGCACGTTGGCGTCCACAGCGACATCCAGCTTGTCAGGTTCGACACCCGCCACCTCGGCCTCTACAGCCAGGCCCTCTTCGCTCTCCCACACGTTAACACGCGGATAGCGTCCCGCGCGGGTTCTCCAAGCCGTGTTGAGAAGTTCATAAGGGAACTCGTTCATAAGCTCGTCAAACACCCGCCAAGGGTTTCCAATGGTGTTCAGGTACGCTCTCATTTGAACTCTCCTTTCTTTATAAATCAATTCCACAAAGTTCTTTATGCAAGAGACACCATATATAATGCATGTTACGTGCCAGATAACGGATTTAAGCCATAATTTGTTGAATATTAGCGACTTATGTCTTTTAATATTTCAAGCAACCACCCCAAACCGAGCAACATTGTCTCTTTTAGTTTTCCAAAATCGCGCCATAATGTCACTTGCGGAAGCCTCGGAAAGGCGTCCGCAAGTGCATTAGTTAATTAGTGCATTAGTTGAGGGGCGCGGGCGTCCCGCCCGCAATGACCCGATTGACCCGATTAACACAGCATCCCGGCAACACCGGCCCCCCTGCCGAGCAATTGCCCCCTAAAACTCTGCGCCTTCGTACCTCTGTGTGAGACATTGCCGAGCAATGCCGACTAATGCACTAACGCACTCTCGCACTAATGCACTAATCTATCCTCTTTCGTACTTTAGGCTGGAAATTGCAGGGCCGATCTGCTAATTTTGTACCCGTTTGAATTTCGCATCATTGCATAAAGGGCACAACGATGACTAAAAAGCCGGAGAAAGACGACTACCGCGCCTCCGCATACGCGCAGGCCGGGGTGGATATCGATTCCAAGATGTCCGGCATCGAGGTCATCAAGTCCATGGTGAAGGAGACCGCGACCAAGGGCGTGGTCGGCAACATCGGCGCCTTCGGCGGCCTTTTCCAAGCGCCGGGCAAGGAGTTCCTGCTGGTGGCCAGCACCGACGGGGTCGGCACCAAGTTGAAAGTCGCCGCCATGGTCAAACGCCATGACACCGTCGGCCAGGATCTCGTAAACCACTGCGTCAACGACATCCTGGTGCAGGGCGCGCAGCCGCTCTTCTTCCTCGACTACATCGGCGCGGCCCGTTTCGAGATGGATGTCTTCAAAGCCGTGGTCTCCGGCCTGTGCAAGGCCTGCAAGGAGAACGGCTGCGCCCTGCTGGGAGGCGAGACCGCCGAGATGCCCGGCCTCTACCCGCAAGGCGAATATGACCTCGTTGGCACGATCGTGGGCATGGTGGAACGCAAGAAGGTCATAACCGGCGCAAAGATCAAACCCGGCGATGTGCTGATCGGCTTGCCATCCGGCGGCTTGCAGACCAACGGTTACTCGCTGGCGCGCAGAGTCATCTTCGACCAGTGCGGCATGATGCCGCAAGACCTGATCCCCGGCACGCGCTTGGCTGTCGAGGACGCGCTGCTCGCGATCCACCGCAGTTTCCTGCGCCCGGTCCAAGCCTTGCTCAAGAAGGTGCCGGTGCAGGGCATGGCGCACATCACCGGCGGCGGCTTCGTCGACAACATCCCGCGGGTGCTGCCCGGCAACTGCGACGCGGTGATCAACCGCAACGCTTGGCAGGTGCCGACGCTCTTCAACTTCATCGGGCGCCAAGGCCGCGTGGAACAGGACGAGATGTACCGAGTCTTCAACATGGGCATAGGCTACGTCATCGCCGTGCGGCAGCGGGATGCCACTGCCGCCATGTCGCTGCTGAAAAAAAGTCGGCAGGAGCCGGTCATCATCGGCGCGATCGAGAAAGGCCGCAAGCAGGTCGTCTTCCGCGACCAATAAAAAACACTCCTGCGATTTTTACCGCAGGAGTGCTTTTCTTGTTTAGAAGAGAGGTCAGCTTACTTTTTCTTCGCCGGCGCCTTTTTCGCTGGAGCCTTCTTAGCTGGAGCTTTCTTCGCTGGCGCCTTCTTAGCGGGTGCCGCCTTCTTGGCCGGTGCTTTCTTCGCGGGAGCTTTCGCCGCAACCGCTTTCTTCGCAGGCGCCGCCTTCTTAGCTGGAGCCTTCACAACCGCTTTCTTGGCAACCGCCTTCTTCGCAGGAGCCTTCTTCGCGGGCGCTTTCTTCGCAACCGCTTTCTTAGGAGCTGCTTTCTTTGCTGTGGCCATCGCGTGTTCCTTTCTTTTGTTTTGACCTAATTGCAACATCGCGGAGCATCACACGACAATGCCCGCTTTGTTGTTTTGACTTTAATGTAATCATTATGTCAGAAAATGCAAGCACTGTTTTCATTTTTTCGAAAAAAATTTTCGCGTGTGAAAAAAAGAGGAGAAGTGTCTTAGTTGGCATTACGCGGAGAAGGAACCGCGAATAAAACGAATAGCGTGCCCCGGGGAGTTCTCACACGAAGGGCACTAAGGCACGAAGGATTTTTTGGGAGGGACGAGCGTCTGCTCGTCCGCGGGCAAGCAGACGCTTGCCCCCTCCCGTTCCCGCACTTAAGCGTTGGGCATTCCCCCTTCCCTACCGGCGAACCATTCTCAACCCTGTCAATCATGTCACAAAAAAAACTGAACCCTGAACCCCTTTCCTCTTTTTCACTCTTCATTCTTCATTCTTCACTATTTTAATCTTGTCTCATCTGTCTTGGCGGTTACAATCATTAGCGTTTTTTAATCGTGAATGGAATAGCAGCCTCATGAGATCATTGGAAATAAATTGCACTGCTTGCGGACGCACAGCACTGATCAGAACCGAGCCGGTTTATGAAGGCTTCAAAAAAATCGGCGAGGTCTTCATCTGCACCCGGTGCGGCGAGCATTATGATTCCGCCGACACCACTCCCTTTATCAAGCGCGACGCGCAGCCGCAGGTGTTCAGCGCGGATGACAAGCCCGCAGCGCTCTCAATCTTCAGCGAAGACGAGCGCCGCCGTTGCTGCGGTTGGTGCAAACACTTTGTCGTGAATCCTTTCAGCCAGCGTTGCGGTTTGAGCAACCGCGACACGCAAGCCACCGATCTATGCGCGGGCTTTGAAAAAAAACCGGACGCCGATTGCGAAGAGAATTTATGAGAACCACCGCCGACTTCATCGATCTGCTGAAAGAGTGGCCGCCGGAAAAAGTGCGCGCCATGATCGACGCTGGCACAACCGGCAGTGTCGCGCATGCGCTGAACGCCACAGGACGCTTCGACCCGCATGCCTTGGCCGCGCTGTTGTCGCCAGCCGCCGAGCCGCACCTCGAGAGCCTGGCCAGCAGCTCGGCGCGCTGGACGCGTCAGCGCTTCGGCCACGCGGTACAATTTTTCGTGCCGCTGTACGTCTCGAACTATTGCTGCAACGGCTGTCGTTATTGCGGATTCAACCGCGCGACCGCCGACACCCGGCGGCGCGCTCTCACGCTCGACGAGGCCGAAACCGAGGCGCGCTGTCTGGCCGGACAAGGTTTCTCGCACATCCTGCTGGTCTCAGGCGATGACCGCCACAACACACCGCCGCAATATTTCGCGGATCTGGCGCAACGCATACGTAGCAGCTTCGCCTCGATCCAAGTCGAGATCTACTCGCTGACCCAAGACGAATACGATCTGTTGGCGCGTTCCGGCGTGGACGGCGTGACCATGTTCCAAGAGAGTTACAATCCGGCTGTCTATGCCGACTACCATCCTTACGGGCCGAAAAAAGATTTCGCCAACCGCATCGACTCGATCGAACGCGCCGCGCGATCCGGCATGACCTTCCTCGGACTGGGCGCGCTCCTCGGCATCAATGACTGGCGCGAGGAGGCTTTCTATCTCGGCCTCCACGCCGACTACCTGCAGCGGCGCTACTGGCGCTCGGCGGTCTCGATATCGTTCCCGCGCATACGGCCCGCTCACGGCAGCGACCCCGCCCCCTTCCCGGTCTCCGACGCCGCGCTGGTGCAGATCATGTGCGCCCTGCGCGTCCAACTGCCTGACGTGACCATGACCTTGTCGACGCGCGAGCTGCCCGGTTTCCGCGAGCGCCTGATCAAACTGGCTGTAACTAAAATTTCCGCAGGCGCCAAGACAACGCCGGGCGGTTATACTGATGCGACAAGCGCCGAAGCCCAGTTCGAGGTGGCGGACACGCGGACGTTGCGCGAGGTCGCCGCCGCCATCACCGCCGTTGGCTTCGATCCGGTGATGAAAGACTGGGATCGCAGTTACGATCCCGACGCAAACTGAAACAACAACAGGAGAGTGTGAATATGGCAAAACCGATTTTGGTAATATTGGCGGCAGGCATGGGCAGCCGCTACGGCGGGCTGAAGCAGGTAGACCCGGTCGGCCCGGGCGGCGAGACGATCATGGATTACTCGGTCTTTGACGCGCTGCGCGCCGGGTTCGGACGGATCGTTTTCGTGATCCGGCGCGATTTCGAGCAGATCTTCCGCGACTCGATCGGCGCGAAATACGCCGGGCTGGTCCAGGTCGACTATGCCTTTCAGGAGCTTGCCGACCTGCCGCCGGGCTTTACCGTGCCTGAAGGACGCGCCAAGCCGTGGGGCACGGCGCACGCGATCCGTGCGGCGCGCGATGTGGTGGACGCCAATTTCGCGGCGATCAACGCTGACGACTTCTACGGGCGCGACGCCTTCCAGCAACTAGGCGGGTTTCTTGCCGAGCCAGCCGCAACAACCGGCGCGGCGCGTTTCGCGATGGTCGGCTACCGTCTGGACCAGTCACTCTCCGAACACGGCAGCGTGGCGCGCGGCATCTGCGCGATCGACGCACAGGGACGGCTCGTCAGCGTCAAAGAGATGACCCGCCTGATCCGCGTTCCCGGCGGTGTCGAGAATCGCGAGGACGAGGCTTGCCCGGTGCGCCTGAGCGGCGCGGAGCGGGTGTCCTTGAACCTTTGGGGCTTCACGCCGGAACTCTTCCGCTTGCAGGAAGAACGTTTCCCGGCCTGGCTGGAAGCTCACGCCGCAGACCCCAAAGCCGAGTGGTACATCCCCTTTGTGGTGGACAGCATGATCAAGGAAGGCGCGGCTGAAGTGAAGGTTCTGCCGACTGAGAGCACATGGTTCGGCGTGACCTACCGCGAGGACAAGCCCATGGTCGAGGCGGCTGTGCGCAAGCTGATAGAGGCCGGGGAGTATCCGGAACGGCTGTGGTGAGGAAAGGGGGGGCATGGTGCGGGTTCGCGTTTCAGAATTGGCGGCGCATGTGGCCGACTGGTTTTACCCGCGCGTCTGCCCCAGTTGCGGCAAGCGCTCTGACCAGCCTGCGCGGCATCTTTGCTGGGAGTGCCGGCGGCGGATCGAGCTTTACGAAGCAAGCGTCTGCGAAGTTTGCGGCCTGCATGTGGAGGGCAGGATCGCGCACAGTTTCGTCTGCGGCGCGTGCCGGGATGAAGCGCCGCGTTTCGACCGCGCCCGCGCCGCCGGGCGTTTCGCGGGGGTCTTGCGCGAACAGATCCACCGCTTCAAATACAGCAACGCGCTCTGGCTGACGCGGGATCTGACTGATCTCTTGGAGGGCTGCCTGCGGGCACACTTCGCCGTTGATGGAATTGACGCGGTGGTGCCGGTGCCGCTCTACCCGGTGCGCCAGCGCGAACGCTCATACAACCAAGCCGCGGTGTTGGCGCATGAACTGGCCAAGCGCATCGGGCGGCGCTGCGAAACAACCGCCCTGATCCGGACCAGACACACCGCGACCCAGACCGCGCTGGGCGCGCAACACCGCCGCGCCAACATACGCGGGGCTTTTGAGGTGGCCAAACCCGCGTGGCTGCGGCACCGCCGGATCTTGCTGGTGGATGACGTGATGACCACCGGCGCCACGCTAAACGAATGCGCCCGCGTCATGAAAAAAGCGGAAGTCTATCAAGTGTGGGCAGTGACGCTGGCACGCGGCTGAGACAGGGAAAGTGTAGCAGTGCATTAGTTCATTAGTGCATTAGTTGGGCAGGGATCGGCAGTTGGGAGGGCAAGCGTCTGCTTGCCCGGACGAGCAGACGCTCGTCCCTCCCCAGCGGGCTCCAGATCGACTCCTGATTCCTTGCCTATAACTTGGCCATTTTGTCATACCAAAACCGTGTTACAACCGGTAGGGCGGTTTCGCCGAAACCGCCGCAGACGGCTCGGCGAGCCGTCCCTACCAGAAGCGGGCGGGGACGCCCGCCTCCAGGCCGCCAAGGCGTGCCGTGGGGCTATAAAAAACTCTCCGCGTCCAGACAACTTACAATTCACCACTCACCACTTACCATGGACGGCTCGATGCGCCGTCCCCAGCGGGCATCCGCCCGCGCACCTCACTCTTCTCTCTTCACTACAACTTCCCTCTCACTCCGCGACTTTGCAGAGTGTGCAGTGGCGGCAGTCGAATTCCAGCGGCAGCGGGGCGGGCTCGCCGCGTTTCACGGCAGCCACGCTCTGCAGGTGGTTGATCAGAGCCAGGATCAGGCCGAGCGTCACGAACCCGCCGGCCGGCAGGACCACCATCACAACGGCACGGTCGTGCAGACCGGTCAAGGCCAGATCACCCCAGAGCGTGATCGAGCCGCTGCCGATGAATTCGCGGATCGTGGCGATGATTGACAGCGACAAGGTGAACCCGATGCCCATGCCCAGACCGTCCGCGGCGCTGTTGATGACACCGTTTTTGGAGGCGAAGGCCTCGGCGCGGCCGAGGATGATGCAGTTCACCACGATCAGCGGGATGAAGATGCCGAGGCTCTCGGCCAGCGCGGGCGTGTAGGCCTGCATCAGCAGATCCACCATCGTGACGAACGCGGCTATGACCACAATGTAGCAGGGGATACGCACAGCGGACGGAATCAGCTTGCGCAACGCCGAAATAGCCATGTTGGAGCAAACCAGCACAAAGGTCGCTGCCACGCCCATGCCGATCGCATTCTCCAGCGAGGTGGTCAAAGCCAGGGTCGGACACATGCCCAGCACCAGCCGGAAGGTCGGGTTCTCTTTAATAATGCCGCGCGTCAGATCAGAAAGTAAACTCATGGCTTTGATGCACCTAAAATTGTTCTTTGAAAAAGGTAATTATGCGCCAGCGGCGGCAAAAAGGCAATGACGGATAACGGGGGCTCAGGGCGCGGCGGCGGCAGCCGCGTCGCGGCGCGCCCACATCACGCGCACCAGCGGGTCTCCCGGCAACCCTTTGCCCATCACCTCGTTGCGGATCTCGATCTGGCGCACGGCAGGCGCCATGTTGTATTCGCCGTTCAACTGCTGCATGGCGGCGCGCTGGTTCTTTAGCTCGCCTTCCAGCCACGCTTCCAGCGGCTGGCCCTTGATCTTGACCGCCCCGGCCTTTGGCGAGAGCCGCATGGCAATGCCGCCTGCGATCAGCGCGGCGCGCCCGGACCCCGTTTCAGCCTTTGCGGCGTACTCTTTGACCAGCGCCTCGCGCTTGGCCTGCATAGCCGCGAACCGCGCCAGTTGCCGGGCCAGTTTCCCGCCGGCCATCCATGCGTTTTCCGACTGGCTGACAAAGCTGTCCAGAGCATCGATTTTCTGCAACAGCTCACGCGCTTGGGTCAGCATCGAAACAAACGGCAAGTCCGCCACCAGTGCCGGGATCACCGGGTTGGGCAAAGCCGCGAGGTGTTCGTAAAACTCCTCCGTGCCCAAAACGCGGTCGTATTCGCCGGAAGGCCCTTGGCGGCTGCGGCGCGGCATGGGGTTGTCCAGCGTGTCGCAGGCCAGAACTTTGTCCATGACAGCCTGATCCTGAAAAACCGCCAGCATCTCCGGGCTATCGCCTTCCAGCCCGATGCGTTTGACAACCTCGCCCAGCAACATGTTAAGTTGCCCGGCCCTGACCTTAAGATTTTTTTCAGTCCTTTCCAACGACTTGCGCGCCTTCGAGAGGCGCGGGTCAATCGTACAGGCATCCACAGAGGGCAAAGATATGTCCTCGGTCAGCGCCTTCTGCACCTCCATGTCCCTGACGTACAAGGCTGCTGCGGCCAGCAGGTTGAAGCTCTGCGCCAGCGCGTGCAGCGGCGCCCGCACCACCCGCGCCCTGCGCCGCAAGGCCTCCTCTTTGCTGTCACAGGCCGCATCCACCACTTTCACGATCTCTTGATAAGGCGGCATGTCCAACGTAAGCTGGTTTAGCGCCTCCTCCACCTTGCGGCTCTCAGCCAGCAGCGCCTTCTGGCGTACGCTGATCTTCTCCAGCTCCGCCTTGAGCGGAACCAGATAAGCCGGGGTCTCCTCGTTCAAGCCTGACAGCGCCTCAGCCACCGCAGCGTGGTCATCGGCCAAAACATCGAATTGCACGTCCTCGCGCCCGAGCGCGGCCTCGGCGCGCAGCAGGGCATCCAGCATGGCCTTGGCGCGCAAAGCGTTGGCATTCTCGTCCGCCGCCTTCTCGTTCCACTCCCACGCGTCTTTCTTGGTTGCCTGCAACATTCCCAGATCGCGCGAGACTTGCGTCCAGCGCCCCTGCTCCAAGGACTCCTTGGCGCGCCGCCACACCGCCAGCGTGTTTTCCCAGACGCCCAAAAGCCTGCGCAGCTCTTCGATCGCGACCTGATTGTGCGCGGCCATGCGCGCGCCGGCCGCTTTGTTGACCTCTTCTGCCGCAGCCGCGAACTCTTCTTTCGCCGCAAGTTTGCGGGCGCTGCGGATGTAGGACTCCGCCGAAGGCCGGATGCCCTGATAAACGCGATACAAGCCCGTCCCCGCCAGCAGGGTCGCCACCAATATGGCGACCCGCAGCCAAGTCTGTTTATTGGTACGTTTGACCGAGCCGTCCAGAAAATCAACCTCCATGTGCGAGAAGCTGATACGGTCGCCGTCCTTCAGCAGGCGCTCCTTGCCGTCGCGCAGCGGCATGCCGTTGACGCTGGTGCCGTTCTTGCTGCCCAGATCCCTGACCCAGCAGCTCCCGTCCTCCTTGACCAGTATCTCCGCATGACGCCGCGAGATCAGCGTGTCCAGAAAGACCAGGTCGGCGGTGGGGTCAGAGCCGATCGTGAACGCTGGCGGCTTAAGCTGCTTGCGCTGGCCGCGGGCCTTACCGGAACGCACCACCAGCTCTGAAAAAACCTTGCCCTCTTTACCGCGCTCCTGCTCGACGCACAAGACACAGTTGCCCACGCCGATCTTGTCGTTCACCGCCAGTTTCTTCTTGTCGATCTTCTTGCCGTTATGGAATGTGCCGTTGGTGCTGCCCAAGTCTTTCAGCCAAACCGCGCCGCCCTTGACGAACAGCGCCGCATGGCGCGAACTTGACAATGTGTCCTCTTTCGGCACGGGCCACGTGCAGGAGCGGCTACGCCCGATCAGGATTTCTCCCGATATCGCCCCTGAGCTGATCTCATGGATAATGCGCCCGTTAAATTCAAGTTGGATCAACATGGAATCAGTACACTTTCCATTTTCTGACAGTGAAATAACGCTGGTCTTCCATATTGGAGAAGACCGCCTTGGTGAACTCCGCGATCTTGACCGCGCGGTCGTTACGGCCCTGCATCAGAGCCGCGTCGAAAGCCAACTGCTGGCTGTTGAACCATAGCGTCTGGCGCTCGCGCAGTTTTACCAGCAGCCGCTGCGCCTCTTCCACGCAGGCCGCGTTGCCCGCCAGCGAGGCCTTGGTGAGCACGCCGGTAAGCTGGTTCTCCAGCGCCACCCAAGTGGCGGGAGCGATACGCTCCAGCTCTTTGCTGATCTGCGCCAACACTTCGTTCTCGGGAAAGGCCGGTGTCACCGGGTTATATTCCCAGTACGAGTACTCGAAATGCTCCGAGGCTATGAGCATTTTCGTGGCAAGCATGCTTTCGGCCCGCACCCGTTCGGTGACCGGCACCTCTGCGCAGATCGTGATGCGGCGGCAACCATGCCGCACCACGTTGGCCATGCCGAACCAAGAGCCGCCGCCGTCCCGCACGTAGGTCACGCGCGTGTAAGGCACACCGTTGCGCTTGCCGAAAAAGGCGATAGCGGGCGACGGCCGATCAAAGTTCCAACGCCCTCCGCTGGCCGAGACCTGCGCGATCCACTCAGCCACCATCTCGTCGCGGCTTATGCCTGCCAGCCGCGCGTCATATTCTTCCTGCAAAACCACCCGCATCGGCACATCCAGCTTACGCCCCACGCGGCCTTCCAGAACAAAGCCGTTGCCCTCAACGCTCTTCTTGAAGCTCTTGTTACCGGGAAACATCACATCATAGCCGCCGTCTTTGACGCCGCCGCTGACAGCAGGCAAGAAATCGTCGAGGTATTCGCCGCGCTCGTCACGCGCCCAATCGATTTCCGTCTCCGGCGGCAGGGGTTTCGGACGGAACACAACAACCAAGGCCACCACCGCCACCACCACCGTAGCCATTATCATGAATTTACGGCGCGCGCGCTTCTGCTCGGCAACGCGCAGCAGTTCGATCTCTTCAGGGGTCGCGGCGCGCGTCTGCATGGCGTGCGTGACACCCTCCTCGTCCTCCATGTGCGACGGATCAGGCGGCATAAAGGCTGTCGTCAAATCCGACCTGCCCGCGCCGCCTGTAAGCGTGCCCGCCATCGTCATCTTGCCGCGTTCGCCCGCAATCGTCGCCGCCGGATCAAACCCCATTCCGGTTGCCGCCTCTTGCACGGCATTGGCATCCACGTTGAAACGCAGGCGCGTGCTCTTGCCCAGCTCCAGACACTGGCCGTCCGCAAGCGCCACCTCCCCGCTTACCGGCACGCCGTCAACACTGGTCCCGAACTGGCTCAAATTCTCCAAAAAAGCCGTTCCGCCCGCTATCCTTATGCGCGCGTGCACCCCGGAAACATCCGGCGAAGAGATATGCACAGTAGCGGAACGCGAACGCCCGATCATGTTCTCGCCGGGCTTCAGCTCATACACCTTGCCTGCTGTTTCGCCCTTTTCAACGGTTAACCTGAACATGTCGCGTCCTCCTCAATTACTGAAATACTGACCCATGCCTGATTGCGACGCCCGGATCATAATCGGCACAAAAATGACAATGAAGACCGCGGGCAGGATGAACAGCGCGGTCGGTATCAGCATCAGCGACGGTGCGCGCGCGGCCTGCCGCTCGGCGCGCTGATAACGCCTGCGCCGGATCTCCTCCGCCTGTATCTTCAGGGTCGCCGCGATGCTCGCGCCCATCTCGCTGCTCTGGATCACAGAGGTCACCAGCGCGCGGAACTCGTCCAACTGAATGCGATCGGCCATTGTCTTCAAAGCCTCGACCCTGGACTTGCCAAGCTCGGTCTGCCGCAGCGTCACGCCGAACTCGTCGCGCAGCGGGCCTACCGGGCCTTCCTTCACCAGATTGCGCACAGCCGCGCCGAAATCCTGGCCGGCCTCCATCGCCACCGTGATCAGGTCAATCGCGTAAGGCAGGCTCTTGGACATCTTGTCCTTGCGCTGGACAGCCAAGCGCTCTACCCATGACACCGGGTAATACCAGCCCAGCAGGGCGAAGAAGAGCCCTGCCAGCAAAGCATAGGCCCAGTTCATCGTCATGATAAAGGTCATCAGGCAGGCTATCAAACCCAACAGCCCGCCAGCGAACCCCTGCAGGCCGCGGATCTCCGCAAGCTCCAGCGGCAGCGCGGCCGCGATCAGATTGTTCCGTATGCGTTTGACCTGCAACGGGAAAGCATTGTCCGCCCAAGGCCCGGTAATCGTGCCGATAACCCCGATCTCGTTGTAGAAAACCCGGAAAATCAGCGGCTTGGGCCCTGACAAGGTGGTGTTCTCCTTGCGGATCACGGCATTGATACCGACCACCAAAAAAAGCACCGACAGAAATGTCAGAGTTTGTATTATCACAACTTCCATCTTCGTTCCTCAATATGGATTGCCGCCAGCAACTTCATTCAAACTCACACAAAGGCACAAAGGTTTTTTGACAGGATTTCCGATAGCTTCGCTGTCGCATGTCTCTTGCCTTAACCTTTTGACCTTTTGCAACCCTTTCTCAAACATCAATCGAAACAATCTTGTTGATAATCATAAACCCGATGACCTCAAGCGTCACTACCGCGCCGATGGCGACCCAGCCGACTTTGGTTTGCAACAGCGGCAGCATCAAATCGCGGTCAAGCAGGAACAGGATCAGGAAAGCCAGAAAAGGCGCCGAGGCCATCGCGATCGCCTCGAAACGTCCCTGCGCCGTCATGGTCATCAGGCGGTCATGGAACTCCACGCGCTGGCGGATGGTGTCGGTGATGCGGTCAAGCACCTCGGCCAGGCTGCCTCCTGACTGCATGGTCAGACGGATGGCGGTAACCAGCAGGCTCAGGTCCTCGCCGGGCATCCGCTCGCAGAGGCGGCTCAAGCTTTCCGGCAGGTCAATGCCCAATCGGTATTCGTGCATCACCAGCGCCAGCTCCTCAGTCATCGGGCCGCCCATGTCGCGCGCCACCAGCTCCAAACTCTGCGGCAGTGCCGCTCCCGCCCGCAGCCCGTTGGCAATGCCGAGGGTCAGGTCGGTCAGGCGCGCATCGAAAAGCTGCTGCCGCTTGCGGATGCGCGCGTTCAGCCACCATTTCGGTATCTGGAAACAAAAGATTGCGATCAGCAACCCGCAACCGACCAAGATGTAGGGATCCATCACATCGGCCGCAATCAACGCGGCATTCAGCAACCCCAGACCCAGCAACGCGCTGGACCAGCGCGCCTGCGCCAGGCGCTCGGGGGTCGTGAAGCGGTAAAGCGGCGCCAACTGCTGCTGGCCGTCGCTCTTGACGTAGCGCCCTGCCGAACGCTCCAGCCCGATCTGGGCAAGCAGCGGCGTCACCACCCACACGCACCATGTGACAGCGGCGAAAACCAGCGCCAACACCAAAAACTCCACCATATCCCTCTCCTAAAACACGCGCCCGCATCAGGCCTTGGGCACAAACACATCTATCTTCAGCCGCAGGTCGCCCTTGACCTTGAGATGCTCGACAAACCGCGGTATGTTGCCGGTGGCCACAATCTGACCCAGCACCTTGCCTTCAGGACTGAACCCCTGCTGTTCGAAAACAAAAATATCCTGCAAGAGGATCGTGGGGCCCTCACGCCCGGTCACCTCGGAAATCTGCACGATCTTGCGGCTGCCGTCCGGCAAACGGTTCTGCTGCACAATCAGGTTCACAGCCGAAGCGATCTGCTCGCGGATGGCTGACGACGGCAGATCGAAGCCCGCCATCATCACCATGTTCTCAAGGCGCGACAGGCAGTCGCGCGGCGTATTGGCGTGCGCCGTGGTCAGCGAACCGTCGTGGCCGGTGTTCATGGCCTGCAGCATGTCCAAAGCCTCCGAGCCGCGGCACTCGCCCACCACGATGCGGTCGGGCCGCATGCGCAGGGCGTTGATCACCAAATCACGGATCGCCACCCTGCCGCGGCCCTCGATGTTGGCAGGGCGCGCCTCAAGCCGCACAATATTGCGGTGGCTGAGCTTCAGTTCCGCCGAGTCCTCGATCGTCACCAAGCGCTCGCCGCGCGGTATGAACTGCGAAAGCACGTTCAGCAACGTGGTCTTACCGGAACCCGTGCCGCCCGAAACAACAATGTTCTGGCGCGCGCGCACGGCCTCTTCCAGAAACAGCGCGATGTCCGGAGTCATGCTGCCGAAGGCAATCAGGTCGTCGGTGGTCAGCTTCTTCTTGGCGAATTTGCGGATCGTGACTGACGAGCCGTCCAGCGCCAGAGGCGGTATGATGGCGTTCACGCGCGAACCGTCCGGCAAACGCGCGTCAACCATCGGGCTGGCCTCGTCCACATGCCGGCCCAGCGGCTCGACAATGCGCTGGATAATGGTGATCAGGTGACGGTCGTCAAAAAAACGCGCGCCGGTTTCGTACAGGCGGCCCTTGCGCTCCACGAAAATGCGCGACGGCCCGTTGACCATCACTTCATCGACAGTGTCGTCGCGCAGCATCGGCGTGATCGGGCCGAAGCCGATCAACTCATCCAGCAGGGCCTGCCGGAAAAGGTCGCCGGCCAGTTCACGGGGCAGCTCGTGGCGCACTTCGCGCAAAACCTGATCCAGCGCCACCTCCAACTTGGCGCGCATCTCCTCGTCCTCGATCTGCTTGGTGGCGATCTCGGGCAAGTTGAGCTTGAACAGCACCTGCTCGTGGATGCGCTTCTTCATGACCATCAACTCATCGGTATAGAGGATGGCCATGGTGGCCAGCACCGGGTCTTGGGCTATGGCTGCGCTGTCTTCCACCGGCGGTGGCGCGGCAGGAGTGGCGGCGACTTCCGCTTTTGGCGTAGCCGCCTCCTCCTCCAGCGTGATCAGATATCCGCCGACCTGCAGGGTGTCGCCGCCTTTAAGCGCCGCCTCGCCGGTCAGGCGCTCGCCGTTGAGGCGCGTCCCGTAGGTGCTTTCCTTGTCGCGCGCCCAATACACCCCGTCGCGGCACACGATAGACAGGTGCTGCCGGGAAACCGTGTTGTCGCTCAGGACAACCTGGTTTTCAGCAGCCCTGCCGATCAGCGTTTCAGACGCGGCATCCAGCACGACAACACGCTCATCGCCGCGTCCGTCCGCGCTCTTTATCAACAGTTTAGCCATTTTAGAAGAAGAAGAAACGGCGCTTGTTCTTTTCGCGCTCGCGCTCTTCAACCGGACGCTCCGACTCTTGCAGGGTTGGCGCGGTCTGCTCCCGCACCGGCGCGGTCTCGATCGTCGCACCGGCGATGCGCGGGCTCAACAGGATCAGCACCTTGCTGTCCTCCTTCACGCGGTTCTTCTCGGAGAAGAACCAGGAGATGGCCGGCACGCTGCGCAGGAAAGGCACCCCTTCGTTGCTGGATTGCTCGATCAGGCTTTTCATGCCGCCCAGCACCATGGTATGGCCCAGCGGGCAATTCAGCGTGGTTTCGATGCGGTTGCGCTTAAGATCCCAGTCGGTGCCGACCGGCACCGGGTAGCTCAGTTCGAGATCGACGTCGACCGTCGCGGTCTTGGCATCAAGCAAGCCGCCTTTGATGCGCATGATCAGACCGTAATTGATATCTTCGAGCGAGGTCGCGTCGCGCGTGGCCACCCGCACTTTCATCGTGCCGCCGCTGTGGTATGTGCGCCACTCCGGAGAGTCGTTCTTGAAGGTCATGTGGCCTGCGGTCTGGAAACGTCCGGGGCCGCTGCCCGCGAAGAATTTGAGCGCGCCTTCCAACCCGCTGTTGATAGAGTAGGTGCCGGCCCACCCGGAGGAACGGGTGCCGAGATTACCTTGAAAACCAGCCGAGGTCGAATCCAGCACGACCAGCCCGGCTTTGGCCAGATTGACGCCGATCTGCCTTTCCTCAGCATCTGTGACGCCAACGAAGCAGGCGTCCATCTCGAGCATGAGCGGCACCACCTCAAGATTCAGGATCGCTTTGACACGCGGGTCTTCCACAGCCGCCGTCTCGGCCACACCCTCCGCCGCGGGCTTCGGCAGGGTCAGCCAGTCCTGGGCCCTGACGATCTGGACGATGCGTTCTTTGTCGTTCTGGCTGTAGAGCGAGCCGTTGACGAAGACGTTGTTGCCGCTGAACCTGAGCGAGACCATGCCCGGTTCCGGCTTGGCGCTCTCCTGCTCCTGCACCTGCAGCCCGGCCTTCTCGAGAGCGGCCTTCAACGCCAGCATAGCTTCCGGCGCGGGCCGGAACGTGGTCAGGTTGGCGATCGATCCCTTGTAAAGCTCGACCACACGCTGCAGATACTTCCAGTTGTCGATATTGCTGACTTCGCCTTTCAGCACCACACGCCCGAGACTGATGGAAACATCCACCTCCGGCACAGCGTCGAGATCACGCTTGACCGCCGCCAGCACCGCATTGATATTCTCGGCCACCGTGACCGTGAACAGCGCCGAGACATTGCCTTCGCCGGTGACCTGCAGGTCGGTGGTGCCGGCCTTGAGGCCCACCACGCGCAACTGTTGCGCCGCGACCGTCTCGACACGGGCGATAGACTGGTCCGCGACACGGAACCCCAAGACAGGGAAGGGCACATTGAGCAACTCCATCTTGCCAATGCTGACCGTCACCTGTTCGGCATCCGCCGCCCAGACCACCATTCGCCCTGCCGCCAACAGCATAACCGCTGCCAGCACTGCTGCGGAAACCCGTCCCGCCCATTTACGCGCCATGTTATCCGACTTCATCTCGTACCTCCTTTTTCCAACTAGTGGCTACAGAACCGGCTGTTGCCGACCCCGCCGCCAATTTAACCCACACCTACTTCACTTCCCAAACTTTACCACTTAAACACTTTAGAACTCTAGCACTATCATTTCGTAGCAGCCGGAGTGGCTGTCACGACCCCCGGCACCGGCGGCATGACAACGGCCTTCAAGCCCTGCAAAAGCTTGTCGAAGGTGGTTTCGTCGACCATGCCGGTATCGAGCCTGTTGATCGCGGCTTCGTCGCCCGGACGCCGCAGAGCGAGCGTCAGGCGCGCCTTGGCCTGCGCCGCCACCAGCACCTGCGCCTGCTGCGGCGGCAGAGCCAGCACCAGCTCTCCGGCTGTGGCCTCGCCCCCGCTGGAGAGCGTGCCGACATCCAGCACCCTGACCCGCGGGAACAGCACCATGGTGGCCTCGCGCGCGATCTCTTCCGGCGCTGCCGCCAGATCCGCAGTCCGCACTTGGCTCGTGATCTTGAAGGTGCCGATCACCGCCACCTCGTCGCCCGGCTGCACGATGCGCGCGATGCCGCCTGCAGGCACAGTCAGCGAGACCGCCCACTCGCCCTCGCCCACGATATCAGCCATGCTGCGCGAAAGCCCCACATCCGCCAGCAAAAGGTAGTCGCCCTGCGCGATTGAGCGCAGCGCCTTCTGCCCGACGACCATCTCCGAGCGCGACCAGAAGATCGCCTGCGCGGGACGGGCCGAGACCGGCACCCGTTTCTCCATCACCGAATCCGCTGTCAACACCTCGCCAGCGGTCACGTCACGGGCCACCGCCACCACCGACGTGGTGCGTTCGAGCGCTTGCTTGCGCGACTGCAAAAGCCTGCCCACCGCCAGCACCGCCGCCAAACCCAACAGAACCGCCAACACCAGAGGAATGAAATTCTTCATCCGTTTTTTCCTTTCGCCGCGCCAACGGGCAACCGGCCCGCCAGCAACTATTCCCTACCCCAAGAGAAACCGCATGTACCTGCATCTTTTTCCCACAGCATCAGCAGCACCCGCTGCCGCCGCCGGACCCAAACCGTAATCCCCGAGCGCGCGGAGAGCGGCCCCAGCATGATGGTCTTGTCCAGACCCCAGCCAGCCGCACCCAGCGCGGCAGAAAACTCCCGCAAAGCCACCTCCAGCGATCCGCCGATCTCGCCGCCCTGCCGCCAAGTTTGAGCGCTGGCATCCGTAAAGGTCACCTCAGCCAAGGGCGGCAGCGGCACCGTCACATCATCCTCCGTCGGACGCATCGCGGCCACCCGCCATGTTTGCGGCTGGCCACCCGCTGCAACAGCAGGTGCGATGTTAAAACCAGCCGCGACACAGAGCAACAAACAAAACCTATTCGTAAGGCCACTTCTCATCAGAAATCTCTTTCCACTTCGCGGTCACCGCGCCCGACTCGTTCACACCGTAACGGTTCCTGATGTAATCACTGTCCGCTTCCGCTTTCGTCCGCATGACCACCTGGTGCCGCTGGCCCTCGCGTTCGCGGCCGCGCACCTCGGCGACTTTAGCCATGGTCCCGCCGCCCTTGTAAATAATCCGGACGGAGTGGATCATGGCATACACCCAATCCGGCATCTCGACCTTGACGCTGGCCTGTCCCTCAGCGGCATGGCTCCAGTCGTAGTTCTCCGTTATGCCCGCAAACAGAACCTCCGGCGTGTGCCCCGGCGTCACGGCCCCGCTCTTGTCGGCGAAAAACAGCCTGCCCAGCGTAGCGGCGTCGGTCTGGCCGCGGTCGTCATGGCGCATGCCCTTGTTCCAAGCCAGATAGCGGTCGGCAAGCAACAACTGCTGCCGCGCCACCGTCAGCTCGCCAATCCAGAAAATGCCGCCGAGCATGACCATGAACAACGGTATCGCTATCACCGTCTCCATCAGCACCGCGCCAGCTCTGGAGCCGCTATCCATCTTGCCTTTTTCTTTTAACCGCATACCCAAGATCCTTGGTCCCGCCGCATGAAAAGCGGCAGCAAGCAAACCCTGCCGTCACTTGCTCCAAGTGTTGTACTTTTTATCGCGATCATACGCTTTGTTTTTCGCACACGACTTGCAGTTGCTACTACCGCAATTGCCATTGCAACTGCCACTGCCGCCGTCGTCGATACCCTTCAAGGCTGGGTCGCCACCCTCCTCGTAACCATAATCATCTTCCTCCAGACTGTCGGAGGTGCCGCGGCCGAAAAGCGAGTCAAGCCCGTCTTTTATAGTGTCTTTAATAAAGCCGGTTGCAATTCTGGGCGCGGCCTCTTTCGCCAAATAACCGGCTAACTTTTTGGGGTCTTTTGACATCTCTGCGGCCCAGTCGATCAACTCATCAGTCGTTTCGAATCCCAGAGCTTCCATCAGTTCTCCGGCATCAACCTCCGCCTCGACATACACGCCAGCGCCGACTCCGGCCGTCGCGCCCATGCCTGTCTTGATGCGCACCTTGCCGTCGAACCCGATCGTGACCAGGGCTGTGGCATTGGCGGATAGGCCGGCTTGGGCCTTGGCCGTGACTCTCGCGGTGGCCTTGACGCCGAACACCGTCAGGTTCACGCCCACAGTGGCCTGGGCGCTGACCATGGCCTCGGCCTTGACATCGACACCGAGCGTGAGGCCTTTATCGTCAATATAAGCGCCGATCTTGCCCTGGGCTTTGACAAGAGCGTCGAGTTTGGCTTGGGCATCCATGCCCGCCCCGAGGAGCTTGCCGCCGGCCTGAAATTTGGTCTCCGCCTTAAGCTCGGCTTCGACACCGGCCTCGAACTCGGCCCCGACCCCGTTGCTGCCAGCCATGAGCTTGCCGTTAGCGTCAGCCTTATAATGGCCGCTGGCGCTAGCATGGTCGCCGCCAACTTTGAATCCATCGCTAACGCTGGCTTCGCCCTCCCAGATTGTATGGCCGTCCTTCAGCTCGCCGCCGCCCATCTCCTTGTCACCGGCGTTGCTGTAGCTGGTGGACGCACTCGCACTAGCGGAGCCCTCATTCTTGGCGGTGAAAGTGCCGCCCTTATCGTTGCGAGTGACAGTGCCTTTGTCTTGCGACGAGCTGGTGGTGGTCTTCGTGGTGGTTTTGGTCTGGGCGCCGTCTTTGCTCCGCGTGGTCGTGGTGGACGTGGAGGTCGAAGTGCTGCTCTTGGTCTGCGCCGTTGCCGTTACGCCCAAGGCCGCCACCAGCAACAGACGGGCGAACAAACTGATCCCCGGGCGCTGAAACCTGTTTCTGAATTTCCCGTTAATTCTGCGATTCATGGGGCACCGCCTTTCTTACAAACGTTTGTCAGCAGCTTTCCATCCCGGATCGCCGCCATTAGCTATGGTTTCCAGATCGGCTATGAACTTCTTGGCGCGCTCCGCAGCCTCGCCGCGTCCTTGGGCCGCATAGAAAAGCAGATATACGCCGCGCGCGTGATCCTTCTTGCTGATCACCAAGGCGCGCCCCAGATTGTACTGGGCCTCGGTGTTAAAAGGGTCGGCCTGCACTGCCGAGACGTAGCAGGTCAGAGCCGTCTTCTCGTCATCACGCTTGGCAGCCAAAATCCCCAGATTGGTCCAAGCCCCGGTCATGTTGCGGTCTAGCTGGAGCGCCTCAAAATAACTCTTCTCGGCTGCCAGAGTCTCGCCTTTCTTCTCTTGCACACGGCCCAGCACGAACCACCCCTTGGCATCTTTGGGGAAATTCTTGACAGCCTGCAACGCCATCTCCTCAGCCTCGGCGGTCTGGCCAGCTTTCAACAGCAGCGCCGCCAAGTCGGTGCGCACCCCCGGCTCTTTCGGCAACAGCGGCAATAGCGCGCGCAGCTCCGCCAGCGCCTCCTTGTCGTGCCCCTGCAGGGATCGCGCCCGCGCCAGTTGCAGCCGCGCCTCGGGCCAGTCCGGACGCTCCGCCAGCAACTCACGGAAAACCGCCTCCGCATGTGCGTAAATCTCCGCGTGCAGATGCCAAGTGCCGAGACGCAAACGCTCCTCTGGCGAGCCGTCGGTGGTCTTGACCATCGACTGCCACAGGCCGGCCTGTTTCTCGTCCTGCCCGTTCATGTGGCAGAGCTGCGCCATCATCTGCCAGGTCTGCTCGTTCTTGGGGTTCAGTTTGAGCGAGGCCTCCAGAGTCTTGGCGGCGCGTTCCAGATCGCCGACATGCAACAGCAAAGAAGCCAGATTATTCAGCGCCATGCCGTGCTGCGGATCGATCTTCACCGCTGCGGAAAAGGCGTCCACGGCCTCTTTGAGCTTGCCCTGCTTGAGCAGGGCGGCGCCGAGGTTGTTCTGCGCCATCGCGTGCCGCGGGTCAGCCTCCAGCGCCTTCCGGTAACTGGCCTCGGCCTCTTCGAGCTTGTTCTGCAGGAGCAGGATGTTGCCCGCGTTGTTGGCGGCTGTCGAGACCAGTGGCAGGGACTCCGGCTCTTTGACATTCTTGGACGCGGCCAGCACCCGCTGGAACGCCGCCAAGGCGTCGCTATAGCGCTCCTGCTCCAGCAGTTCCAGACCTTTGTTGTAGTCGTTCATCATCCTCTGCACCGCCGCCGGCAAGCGCGCCTCCTTCTCAGCGGCCACCGCTGCGCACGCAACGCACATCGCGAACGCCGCCATAACCGCGCCCGCGTAAAATGTCTTTCTCATGATCCACCCTCCTTCCGCCTTTCTACAACTTGAACGTTGAGCGTTCTTCCGCCTTTCTTATCAATGCAATACCCACGGCCCGGCGCTGCCGTACGAGACCTCGCCGCCGCCCATCAGTTTCGGCGCGCCTTGCGCACCCAGTGCGCCGCCGCTGTCGTACAGCGGCTGCCACGGCCCGCCTTTCATCTCATCTAAAATCTGCGCGGCTGTCGCGCCCTGCCACCTGCGGCCGGCTGTGCCCTTTGCCCAAGCGCGGTGCAGCGGCAGCAGCAGGGCGTCCCAGTCGCTGGTCTTGAGGTTCCAAAGCTTGTCCCCGCTGTTGTTTTCGTAAGTGACCTCATACCGGCCTTCGGCGTCTTTGCGCGGCTTGGGGTTGTAACCCGCGAGCGCCGCCGACACCGTCCACATGTAGCGGTTGCCGCCGTCCAAAGTGAAAGGCTTCATCACGCCCTCGCTGCCGCCGGGGAACATGAACTTGAAGGGGTTGTTGATGCGGCGCGTCAGACCCACCACCAAGCTGCCGCCCTTGGCGAAAAACTCTTCGCGCAGCACCTGCGGCTGGGCGTTTTCCGTGATATAGTAATTCTCGTCGTAGATATCTGCGTCGTCACCCTTGACCGGGCCTTTGAGCGGCGCGTTGCCTTGGATCTGGCCGACCTTCACGCAACCTTTTTTGGTCTGCACCCATTTGGTGCTCTTGTAGTCCCACTCCGCCACCAAAATCGGATGCCCGCGCTTGTACTGGCGCTGAACCCCCGGGCCTCCATCCTTATATTGTTTCACGAACCAATCGTCGGTACCGTTCTTGAAGATGTCTCTGGCCCTCCGCCCTTCTTCGGGGATATAATCGGAGTGCCGCAGGAAATCCTCCTCTTCGCCCAGTTCGAGCACGCGGAAATTTTTGTCCAAGGGCTGCTCCTCCTGCTTCAGCGCGAACATGATCCCGCCGCCGCCGGCAAAGCCGTCGTTCCAGGTGTCGGCGATATTGGCGCGCAGGTTTTCATTGACCGTCTTGCGAACGCGTTGCGGCAGTTTGTCGATCAGCTCTTTCTCCTTGTCGTTCATGGCCAAGATGCGCTCGCGGGCCTTGTCGATCTGCGGCGCCAGGATGTTGTAGTTGCTGCCGTTTTTGGCCGCCGCCTTTCTGGCGGCCTCGATTTCCTCTTTGGTCACATAGTGCTTTTTGTTCAGCAGTATCCTCTTGTGTACGCCGCCCTTGCCGGTCGAGTAAAACGGCAGGCCGATGTTACAGGAGCCGGTAAAGTTGAACATACGCATCTCGCGGTTGTCCTCGTTCCAGCGCTTGAGCGTCAGCCACAACCACTTGTCAACGATATAGTCCATCTCCATGCGCACCATCTGCACATAGGTCCAGGACATGGCGCGGTTGATCGCCGCCACGCGGCTGAGGGTGTCGGCCTGCACAACCGCGGCGGAGTATGCGGCAGCGTCGGCGGCGTTCTGCAGCTCGATGCGGCAGCGGATCTTCTCGCCTCCCGAAAAAATCGCGCAGGCCATCATGAACAGCGTGAGGAAGACGATTGTCGAAACGGCCAGCACCACGCCGCTCTCGTCTTGCCACAACCGCATTGCGGCTCTGTTAGCTGCTTTAAGCATAGTCACCAACCTGAAACCGGGATCCCCATTTTCGGTAAAGTCACATACGGCTTGGCCAGCACCGCAGTCTCCGTGAAACGCACATGCGGCCATTTCACCATGTCGCTCTTGCCGATGTTGCCGGTGGCGTCGGCGTGTTGCTCCAGATAGCGCTGGCTGTGGCTGCGCGCCCAAGGATCCATGCCCCAGCCGATCATCGGCCCGACCAGCGGGAAGACCAAGGCGAAGTCATGCGTGACCGTAGCCTTGACGTTCCAGCGGTCGATCTGCTCCATTTTAACCTTGGTCTTGCGCCTGACCGCGCCGGAGCCGGGTATCACGCCCCAGCCCGGCACCCGCTTGTCCTGTTCGCCAGCGCGCTTGCCCAGCACAATCCAGGCGCAGACCTGCTCGGCAGCCTGCTGCCCGGCTTTCTGGTACTCATCGCGATGGCACACCAGCGCGGCGCGCGCGGCGCAGAACGCCGCATACCGCACCACTTGGCGGGCGGTCCACATGTGCGCGAACTGCATACAGGCCAGGATCAGGGTCAGGATCACCGGGAAAGCCAACACGAACTCCAGCATCACGGAGCCCGCCGAACCCCGCCCGGCCTTCTTTTCGCAAATATGTCTTCCACCTGTCACTCTTCCATTTCCTGTCACTGCCGCGGACGCGCTTAAACGCGCCCGCCATTACCTATTACCCTTTACTTTTCACCTGTCACTTCCTATCTGATCAGCGCCACGAACAGGCCGACCGCGACCGGGATGCTGAACGGCACGCGGCAGAGCGCCGTGTCTTTTGGCGGCAGCGCCGCCGCGCCAGCCTTGCGGTCATAACGCCAGTCAAAGGCGCACCGCGCGAAATGCCGCAGACGCGAGCCGTCCAGCGCTCCAACCGCCAGCATCAGCACACCTGTCACCACGCCTGCCAGGGAGGTCACCCAGAGCATGGTGAACAACCTGTCCCATCCCGCGATCGCGCCAGCCGCGAAGAGCATCTTGACATCCCCGCCGCCCGCGCCGCGCGCCAGAAAAGGGATCAGCAAAAAGAACCCGGCCACGGCGGCTGCCGCAAAACCGTCTACAAAGAGCGGCCAGCCGCCGTAGCCAAAACGCCCGACCAGAGCCACCGCAGCCCCGCCCAACGTCAGCCAGTTCGGCAGCACGCGCCAGCGCATGTCAAAATACGCCAGCGCGACGCTCCAGACCGATCCCAGCACGAGGGGGATGAACATACGCAAAACCTACCGGTCCGCATGTTCCTTGCGATAGCTCTCGTTCTCCGACTCGGCGCTGGCCGCATCCGACTTGGCCTTCTGCGAACTCGCGGACGCCTTGCCGGACTCGCCGGACATCGCGTGCGTCGAGGTCGAGAGGTTGGTCACGATGCCGCGGCCGAAATACATCACGGCCACCACAGCCGCCGCCGCGATCAGCACCGCCAGGATCACGTACTCCATCATCACACCGCCAGCGCGGTCACCCGCCAGACGGCACAGTACCTTTTTAAGCTTACTGTTTTTCATTTTTCTCCTCCTTCATAACATGGGGCACCATTGCCCCAAACTATTTGAAATTGAGTGTTGAGAGTTCTAAAGACCGACGCTCGTTTTTAGGTTCTGCCCCTAATTCCTGTTTTTCCAGCCCGCTTCACGGCAGCGGCAGGGCGATGCCGCTCATGACCATCCGGTACCGATCCACAAAAGCGTTGCCCAGCAACCCGAAATCCTCGCCCTTGACCGCCCCGTCCGGCGAGAATGTGCGCTTGCCGCTGACATTTACCAAACCCACGGAGACCCCCACCAGCGGCAGGATGATGACCATGGTCAGCAACACATACTCCAACAGCACATCACCGCGCTGGGCGCGACTAGCCGCCCTGCGGCCTTCAGCAACAGTGACATTGGATAAATGCCTCATAAAAACGCCATCCATTCCAAACATCATACAAAACGTCCAAAACGTCTTTTACAACGCCGCAATGATACCGCCTGTTATTGCAATAAGCAACACAAAAAGAGAGGATTGCAAAAAAATTTTACCCCTAGTGTTTTGAGTACTATTGCGTTATGCTTATATTTTTCAGCATTTAGAGGAAATATGATGAAAATGATATCAATGGCAACAAGGGCCGCATTCGTTGCGGTGCTGAGTTTGGCTTTGTCTTCTAGCGGCGGCGGTGACAACGCGCAGCGCCCCGGCGTGTCCGGTAGCGGGGTGGCGGCGACAGGCCAGAGCGCCGCGCATGGCGATGCCAGCGTTAAGGCCGTTCTTGACCGCTATGTCGACGCCGGCAGGATTGCCGGAGTGGTGAGCGTGCTGAGCGATGCTGATTATAATGAAACCTACGATTGCTCCGGCTGGGCCGATATCGAAAACCGGCAGCCGATCCGGCCTGATAATGTTTTCGCCATTTTTTCGATGACCAAAAACTTCACCGGCGCGGCGGTAATGTGTGCGATTGACGAAAAGAAAATCTCTCTCGATGACGAAGTCGCCAAATACTTGCCTGAGTTCGCGGATGTCGTGATGAAAGACGGCTCGAAACCGCAGCGTCCGCTTGTCGTGCGCCACCTGCTCTGCCATGTCAGCGGGTTCCGCGGCGGTTGCAACGTCATCAACCGTGATATCCCGCTTCGGGAGGTGGCGCGCAAGCTCGCGGCCCAGCAGCTTGAGTTCCAGCCAGAAGAAACCTTCGGGTATAACAACGCCGGCATCTGCACCGCTGCCGCCTGTCTGGAAGTCGCGGTCGGCATGCCCTACGAAAAATATCTCGAGGAAAAAATCCTCAAGCCGCTCGGCATGAAAGACACCACCTTCTGGCCCAACGAGGAACAGTTGAAGCGGCTTATCAAGGCGTACAATTCCGATGACACGCCGCTGCGCCCTGCCAAGGACGCTTGCGCGAAACAACTGGTGTTCCCTAAATCTCACAGGGTTTATCCGGCGGCCTCGGGAGGGCTTTTTTCGACACCGGTTGATATGATCCGTTTCTCCCAGATGTTGGCGCACCACGGGGAATGGAAGGGCAAGACGATCATTTCGCGCGAAACCTTCGACAGCATCTTCGCCGTCAAGCAAACCCCCGCGGGCATCAAGCAACCTTACACGTGCGGCAGTTGGATTTACGGCGACTGGTTCGGACATGAGGGCGCCATGCGCACTGACCAGAGGGCGAACCTGAAAACTGGGCACTCGCGCGTCTTTTTCATCCAAACCGAAAACAAGGCCGGGCAGGCGTTCTTTGAACTTAAAAAGGATTGGCACGAGGCGTGCGACAAGGTTCAAGGCACACCCCACACGGAGTTTGGGAACTGATTTTAGGACGCGCTATTTCGCTTCCGGTATGCCGCAGGCCTGCATGGCGGCGAGCAGATGCGCGCGCGCGGCGAGGTAATCTTTCGGCCCGACATACTCCAGCACCAACGGCGCGTGAGGCGTGTGCTTGGCAGCCAGCGTGACGAAACGCTGGTAGTCGACATCGCCCTGGCCGGCCGCAACACCGCGGCTGGTGTGGTGCTTGCGATCCTTGGCGTGCAGGCAGTCAATCCACGGCGTCAGTTGGTTAAACATCTCGTCGAGGTCGTTAAGCTCGATCAGGTTGGCCGGATCAAGCAACACGCGCAGGCGCGGCGAGTTAAGCTCTTCCATGAAGAGCCGCACGCGTTTGGCGCTGGCGAAGAAACTTTGGAAATAAGGCTCGAAAAGCACCTTGGCGTCATGCTTCTCCGCCATTTCACCAAGGCGGCGCGCGGTTGCCACCATGCGCGGCCAAACCGCATCTTGGAAATACAACGGCACACGCGGCGCAGGCACTTTTTCGTCATGGTAATGGCCGGCCTCGTTGATGAAGGTGCGCACGTTCATGTGCCCGCCGATCTCCATCATGGACTCGAAATAGGCAAGGTTGGCGTTCACCTCGGCTTCATCGGGATGGATCAGGTTGGTGTAGACGCCGATGCTGTGGATGTTGATACCCGCGTCGCGGTAGATCGCGGCGATTTCCCGGCAGCGTTCCGGCGTGAGGCTGGAGAGATCGGAACGACCGTTGAATTTCCAGAACTTGCTGTCAGTCTGCGACAGGAACAACTGCACGGTCGTGATGCCCGCTTCAGACAGTTCTTTGGCCAGCGCGGCATTGGTGTATCCGGTAAAACCGAAAGTCGTGATGCCGACTGTGAGCTCGGACTTGGCTGCCGGGACAGCCGCGTGTGCCGCAGTGGCGGCGAGGCGGCAGGCTGCCGCGGCTCCGACGATGGATTTAAGGCAGCCGCGGCGTGAAACAGATGTGTGATTCATTTTCATTACAGGTCATAAGTAATGCACGGGCTCTTGCGGGGACACCACAAGAGCCCGTTGCGTTGATGATTAAGTTGCCCCGCCTTTGTTGTCGCGGTTCCAGTTGTCGACCAGCTCACGTGCGCGGTCTTTGCCGCCCAGTCCGAAAGCCAGCCCCAGCGCGAGAGCGCTGCCGCCCAGCAACGCGCCCAGCGCGAGCATGACGATCTCATTGCCCACACCGAGCTGTTCCAGCGCCATGCTGGCGCCCAGCAGGATCACGGCATAGCGGGCCAGGCCGGAGAGCATGGCGGCGTTGGCATGGGAACCCAGTGCGCGCTCGACCAGCGAACCGACATATTTGCCGAGGCCCAGCGCCGCCATCAGGATCACCAGTCCGACAATCAGGTTCGGCAGATACTCCACGACGCGCCGGATCAGGTCAGCCAACTGGTTGAAGCCCAGCGAAGCAGAGGCTTGTTGCGCGGTGATCAGAATGATGATCACCGCGACACCAGCGGCAACCAGGCCCGAAGGCGGCATCTGGCCCTCTTTGGTTTCAAGGAAGCTCAGCCCCAGACGTTTGGGCAGGGCGTCAAACCCCACGCCGCTCAGGAAGGTCTCCACCAGCGAACGCACCGCTTTGGCCACCACATAGCCGACAATCACTATAATCAACGCCACCATCACAGCCGGAACAGCCGCTAGGATGCTCTGCAAAGTGGCCTTGATCGGATCGGAGATGGCCTTGATCGCCAAGCAATCCACAGCCTGCACCAGGATCGGGATCAGGATGAAGAAGTAAGCGATCTTGGAGACGATGCCCGAAAGCTTATTGGCGCCCAGAAGCTTGCCGAGCCCCAATTTCTCCGCGCCCGCGTCAGCGCCGCTGGCTGCCAAGAAATTGCTGACAACCTCGCGCACGATGGTGGCCACAATGCGTCCCACGACCAGGATGATCGCGGCGGCAAAGAGGTTAGGCAGGAAGTTCAGCGCCTTGGCGAGCATTTCCTGCAACGGGTAAACCAGCGCCTGCTGGCCCAAGGCCTGCAGGAAGGGTGGCACACCGAAAAGCAGGATGACGTAAAACAGCAGCTTGCCGAGCATGGCGCTTGGCGTCACTGCGGGGCCTTCGCCCTGCGGCACGGTCAGATGCTTACCGAAACGCGCGTCGAACTTAACGGCACCCAGCGCGCGGGTTAAGGCGGCGCGCGAGAGAGCGGCTATCACCCAGTACAGGAAGAGGATCGCTGCGGCCTTGATGAGGTTCGGTATCGCCCCGACGATACGGTTCAGCACGTTCTGCAACGGCCCGGCCACCATGGCGAGGTTCAGCGCGTTGAAGAAAGCCACAAAACCGAACAGGATGAAGAACCATTTGACCGCGCAATCGGCCAGACAGGCCAAGGAGCGCGCGCTGCCGTCTTCCCGCTTCAGCAGGCTGTCGAGGCCCCAGTCGCGGACGGCCCGTTCGTCAATGCTGGTCAAGCCCAGCAATTTGCGCACGCATGTGCCGGCCAGCTTGCCGACCAGCCAAAAAGCCAGCAACAGCACGATGGCTTTGAGCACGCCGGGAAGGGCGGCTGCCATACGCTGCATGGCGGGCAGCATGACATCATGCCACAGCTTGCGTCCCTGGCTTGCGGCATGTCTGCCTCCGGCGCGGAACGAACCGCCGATTTCCGATGTGGCTTCGCCCAGCGCTTGGACGCTTTGGCGGCCTGTGGCCAAAACCCCTTGCGCAGACTCGGCACCCTTCCTTTCAATGGACGCGCCGGCAGCGTCCGTGCGCACCTCCTGCGCATGTGACACAGACAACCCGAGCACCAAGACCAGCATCAGGGAGGCCAATCCCCTGACAGTCACAGCCAATGTTTTGCGCTTAGTCATTACAACACCCCTTTCCGGTTTATGTTTATTATAAATCGGCAACACAAGCGACTCTCGCCGGTTGCACACCAATCAGCCACAATTTGATGGTAATAAAAAAAGACCTTTATGGCAAACGGTATTTTTGGGGGTGCGATTCAATAAAGTTGAATCGCAAAAGGTCAAAGGGTTCAGGGGGCAGGGGTCAGGGGTTGCGCGGCAACCTTTTATGGCGATTATGACAAGCAGTTGTGCGTCTCCAGTTTTGAGGGCACCACAATAGGAAGGGCGTTACTACGTAAGTCGTTGCAAAACAACCCTGAGCCCTGAACCCTGGCTCCTGAATCCTAGGTGCGGTGCAACGAAGTAAAACCACACCCTATTTTGGGGTACGATTCAATTGACACGGGCGGGCGTCTCTGCGAGACTACATAACCGACATGAAATCACCATATAAGACAGTTTTGTTTCTGGGCGACGGCATGGCTGACGAGCCTGTGGCCGAGCTGGGCGGGAAAACCCCTTTACAGGTTGCGAACATACCGCACATGGACGCCATCGCGCGGCTCGGGCGCAGCGGCTATATGGTAACCTTGCCGGAAAACTTTCCGACATCCAGCGACGTGGCCAACATGTCGGTGCTGGGCTGCGACCTCACCACCGAGATGTGCGGCCGCGGCCCGCTCGAGGCCGCCAGCCAAGGCGTCAAGCTCGGGCCGGATGATATCGCCTTCCGCATGAACCTGGTGACCGTTGACGAAAACGGCATACTGCGCGACTTTTCCGGCGGGCACATCGCGCAGGCCGACGCGGAGGAAGCGGTGCGGTTGCTGAACGAGAAGCTCGGCAGCGACAAGGTGCGTTTCCACACAGGCGTCAGCTACCGCAATCTGCTGGTGCTGTCAGGCTCCGAGTTCAGCGCGAACATCTCTTATGACAAGCCTGACGACTGCCACGGTCAGGCGGTGGCCAAGCACATGCCGCGCACCAAGTCAAACGAAGGCATACATACCGCTGAGGTCTTGCGCGACCTGATCGGGCGCGCGGCGGAAGTCCTGAAGGGCCGCGAGGCCAATGGCATCTGGCCGTGGAGCGGAGGCAAAGCCGGGGCGATCCACAATATCAACGAACGCTACAATATCCGTTCTGCGGTGATTTCGGCTGTGGACGTTATCAACGGTCTTGGCGCCTGCATGGGCATGGACGTGATCCGGGTGCCGGGCGCCACCGGCTACATCGACACCGATTACGAGGCCAAGGCTGACGCCGCGATCAAAGCGCTGGCGGACGGTTACGACTTCGTCTATGTGCATGTCGAGGCCATTGATGAGGTTTCGCACGCGCAGGACCTGAAGCTGAAGTTGCAGACGATCGAAGATTTCGACCAGCGGCTGGTGGGGCGCGTCATGGAGGCGGGCGGCCCGGATGTGACGTATTGCGTGCTGCCGGACCACCCGGTGCCGCTGGCCACTGGCAAGCACACCCGTACTCCCGTGCCTGTGGCAGTTTATCAGCCCGGCGTGGAGCCGGATGACGTGGAGAGCTTCAGCGAGATCGCCGCGCCCAAAGGTGCGCTGGGCCGACTTTGGGGCTCCAAGCTGATGGACCTGCTGCTGACAAACAAGTCGTACGTAAAACCGTCTGGCCGCTCAAAGTGAAAACCGCCGTCATCCCTCCAAGTGGCGGCCAATACGCGGCGCACGTCCGAAAGTCTCATCCATCTCCGCCCAGAAAAGGCCGATGCGGATTGTGATAAAGGTCATGGCCACGGCGATCAAGATCGCGATCACCCCCATCTTGTATCCGTCCACGCCCATATTCAGCATTATGAACAACGCGCAGACCAGCGAGCCCAGATAGATAGCCTGTCCGGCCAGCACGGCGTTAGGGCGGCGACGCCAAGCGGCCAGACCTTCCGCATGACCGCGCAGGGACTGCAGGATCGGCAAAACCGTCACCAGCAACATAGCTCTCGATGCCAGCGGTATGTCGGCGGCAGGCAAATTCTGGACCGAGCCGAAGTACCAGCGCGCCACGGCAGGGATCTGCCCCACCAGCGGGACCAGCGAGAGCAGGCAGCCCGAGACCACACCGAACCGAAAAACGCGGTGGTCACGCTTGTGGAGCGGCGGGAAAGAGATGATCACGGCCTGCATGCGCAATGCGGCGAAACCGACTGGGTTGACCACGCCCATGGTAATGTAGTGGATCGGCAACATGCGCGCAGGCTCCGGCGCGCGAGAGATGAAAGCGCCGATCATGAAGCCTGACACAGCCAGCAGAACCCCGCCGAACGACAGCGGTATGCTGAACAGGAATTGGCCTTTGATCCCTAACGGCGGCTCGGGATCCGGCGGCAGGTTCCTGACCACCGGGCGGGCAATCAGGAAGGAGATCAGGGTCTCAAAGGCTATTGGCAGGGTCATGACCAGCACGTCCATGCGGTGTCCGGTCCAACCCAGACGCACAAATACCGGAACCATTGCCAATGTAAGTCCGATACGGAACAGGGTGGCCAGATTCACCGCCAAGCCGGCCCGCGCATTGTAAAGCGCCACCAGCGGCTGGTTGCGCATCACCAACAAAATCAGCATGGGCACGCTCAAGAGCAAAACCTCGCTGGCCACGGTGTCCATGGGGCTTTGCAGACCGAGCACGGTACGGAACACCAGACCATTGAACGGCGGAGCGAAAACCAGCATTTGCAGGCCGGCAAGCGCTATACAGAAATTGCGGTTCAGGATACTGAACTGGCGAAACCCCTCTACGCCGCATCCGAACACCATGCCGGTGGTCAGCATGCCGCCGCTGAGCGCCACGATCACGAACATGACTGTCTGGCCCTGCGCAAAGGCAACAAGGTCGACAACGCCGTTGCTGCCGTGCGAGACAACCGCCGCCACCAGCGGAAGAGTAAGGCTCTGGGAGACCGCCTGAATCAGCAACGGCACATAAAACTTAGTGGCGCGCCACGGCGTGTAGTCATCCGGCGCCGCGCCTTTTTCGGGAAAAATTCGCATAGCGCACATCATAGCAGGAGTAACGGAAAATTAGAATCAGGAGTTAGGGGGTGCGCCACGCGCGCGGTTTCCGGTAATACCGGCAGTGCCGACAGCCCCGGTTGCACCAGGCCTGCCCGCAGACGGCACCCGCCCGCTCCACCAACTAATGCACTAACGCACTAATGAACTAATTAACTTTCCCCTTTCCTTTTTCTGATGGTTTCCGTGGCGAGAAACCTTTATTATAGTATGCCGTTTTATTTCGATAAAGGCGAAGGACGCGTTATGTCTGCTTACCGTCGGGTTTTCTGGCGTTTATCTATAGTTCACATCTTGTTGTGCGCGCTACTCTTTTCCGGCTGTGACCGGTTGCCGAAAGGCTTAGAACCAGAAAAGATTGTGGCCGTGACTCCCGATACGCAACTCGGGCTGCCCGGTGAGACACTGAGTAAAAAAGTGCGCGTCGAACTGCTGAGCAACGTTGTGCCGGGAAAGCTGGGAGGCAAGGGCGAAGCATATCCTATGCAAGGTTACAAGCTCGTGGCCGCGCCGGTTGATGCGAAATCCGGCCTAAAGGTAACGCCGTCTGAAGGCATTACGGATGCTGGCGGCAGTTTTGAGTTCAGCGTGCAGCTAGGCACAGTGCTGGGCGACCATTATCTAGATGTTTTTTGCGAGAATAAACCAGAGATCCGTAAACGCCTGCGTTTCGTTGTCGGCGCAGTCATAGAGAACGATTGCCAAGAAGTCGCGGCGGGCGACACCCTCGCGAAACCGTTCCGGGTCAAACTAGTCGGCCCCGATTCAGAGCCGTTATCTGACGTGCCGGTCTTTTTCACGCTTTCAAGCCAGCCCGGCAAAGCCGGGCGTCTGAGCAAGAGCATGGTGCATACCGACGCTGAGGGCGTGGCCGAAGTCGGCCTGAAAACCGATCCCCGCGCTACCGGACGTTATGAGATCCGCGCAGAGGTGGCAGACCCGGAGCGCGGTTTCTACACCCGGCCATTCTTCGGGGAGTCGTCCGCCATTTGCGCCACGGGCATTTTAATCGCGGTGATTGGCGGCCTGGCCCTCTTCATCTTCGGCATCACACTGATGAGCGACGGCCTGAATCAGGTGGCAGGCAACAGGATGAAGGCAACGCTGGCCTACATAACCCGCAACCGCGTCACCGCGATCTTGGCGGGCACCTTTGTGACCGCCCTGATACAGTCTTCCAGCGCCACCACGGTCATGACTGTCGGCTTTGTCAACGCCGGCCTGCTGACTCTGCGGCAGGCCATCGGGGTGGTCTTCGGCGCCAACATCGGCACCACCATAACTGGCCAGATGGTCTCCTTCAAGCTAGACGGACTGGCTTTCCCAGCCATCACCTTGGGTGTGATCCTGCTGGTAGTCGCGCGCAAAGACATGGTGCGGGGTATCGCACGTTCGATCCTGGGTTTCGGTCTGTTGTTTTTCGGCATGGCGCTGATGTCGAACGAGCTTCAGGCCATAAGCGCCTTCCCCACTTTTGTCGAGTTCTTCCGCTCTTTCGACTGCACCCCCGCCGCCCCCGGCGCGGACATGCCGCTTGGCGCGGTATTGGGCGCTGTCGGCATCGGCACGGGCGTGACGATGCTGGTGCAGAGCAGCTCCGCCACCATCGGCCTAACCATAGCCCTTGCCAACAGCGGCCTGCTCTCGATCTGGACAGCCATACCGATCGTGCTGGGAGACAACATCGGAACCACCATCACCGCCTTGCTGGCCTCCATCAACGCCAACCGCACAGCCCGGCAAACGGCCATGGCGCACTCTTTGTTCAATATCTTCGGAACAATCATTTTGATTATGACCTTCTACATACATATCGAAGGTGTCCCCTGCTTCTTTTTCCTGGTCAACAGCGTCACATCCGGCAACGTCTTTGTCGGCGAGAATATCGGCCGCCACGTAGCCATGGCGCACACGCTCTTCAATGTCGTCAACGTTATACTGATGACGCCTTTCATAGGTGTGCTGGCTTGGATCTGCGAACGCATCCTGCCGGGCAAGAAAGTGACCTCCCGCACCGTGCATCTGGAAATGAACCTGCTGAACACCCCGCCGCTGGCCTTGTTCTGCGCGATGCGCGCGCTTGGTGACATGACCGAGACAGCCTGGACCGCCGCCGCCGTTGCCTTGCGCGGCTATAAGGACAGCGCTCCCGCAGACCTCGGCGTTATCCAGGCGACCGAGGACGAGGTCGACGAACGCCAAAGGGCAATTATGGACTACCTTGCCCAGCTCACCCGCAGGAATCTTACCGCACAACAGGCTGCCGCCATACCTGAGCTGATGCACTGCGTCAACGATGCCGAGCGCATCTCTGACTTGGCTTTGCTGATCGCTAAACGCTCGTCCTCACCGGCTGCGGCTGCGGCGCGGCTCTCTGATACCGCCCGCAAGGAGCTGGACGTCCTCATAGAAAAAGCCACGATCATCGCCGACCTCACCCGCGAGAGTCTGCAGGACGGACGCCTGCTGGCCAAGGCGGTGGCAGTGATGGTGCGGGACTTGGAGGTGCTGGCGCAGAAGTCGATGCAAAACCATGTTGACCGCTTGCAGAAAGGGGACTGCACCCCCGAACGCGGCTTAATCTACGTGGAGGTGGTCGGCGCGATCGAGAATATCGTGCGCCACCTCGAGAACATCGCGGAGCGCTCGGATATCCTGACCCAAGCCGCGAGCTGAGTGATGCCGCCAAGTCGTGCGGCCAAGAGGCGCGGCTCCGGCATCACGGACAGGTGCCGGACCGCATGTTTCAGGAGACCACAGTATGACAATCGTTTTTTACAGACATACAGCCGGACGCTTTTTCACGCGCTTGTCCCACGCGTTCTTGTTAGCATCGTCAGTGGCGCTGCCACTGCTGCCGGCACTGTCTGCGCCCTCATTCCGCGCCGACAAAAACTACTGGCGGCGCGGCAGAAATTCCGCCCGCAGTTTCGACATTTCTACTATAGACGAATAACCGGTATAAAAAATGAGAATATCAATCGTCGGCCTCGGCCTGATCGGTGGCTCGTTCGCCAAAGACCTGCGTAAGGCTGAATTGGCCAGTAGCTTACTGGGAGTCGAGACTTCCGAGGCGCACAAGCAGTACGCATTGGAAACGCGGCTGGTCGACCGGGTCGTGACCCTGCCGGAAGCGGTGCGCGAGAGCGACACGCTGTTGCTGGCCACGCCGGTCGATACCATCGCCGACATGCTGCCGACTGTCTTGGATGGTGTGCGTCCGGATCAGACGGTAATAGATCTCGGCTCGACCAAACTCAGGATCGTCGAGTCCGTGCGCAATCACGTCAACCGCGCGCGTTATGTGGCGGCCCACCCCATGGCTGGCACGGAGAATGCCGGACCTGCCGCCGCGCTCGAAGGGATGTTCCGAGGCAAAACCGTACTGCTGTGCGATTTGGATGACAGCGCGCCGGACGCCTGCAAGACAGCCTTGGAGATTTTCCACGCCGTCGGCATGAAGTTCGAGTTCATGGCTTCTGACCAACACGACCGCCACGCGGCGTATGTCTCGCACCTCTCGCATGTCGCGGCCTACGCGCTCTCGCTGGCAGTGCAGACCGAAGAGAAAGCCGGGTACGCGGTGCCGCGGCTGGCTGGCGGCGGATTCGCTTCGACCGTGCGGCTGGCCAAAAGCTCGCCAGAGATGTGGGTGCCGATCTTCCGCCACAACCGCGAGCAGGTGCTCCAGGCGATCGAAGCCTTCTCCGAACGGTTGCAGGCCTTCAAGGCCTGCATCGAGGCCGAAGACTACGAAAAGCTTGAAGCTCTGATCCGCGACGCCAACCATATCCGCGATCTGCTCTAATGCGGGCGAAGCCCGCAACCCTCACCCCGGCCCTCTCCCGGCGGGAGAGGGTCTTGTTTTTTATCGTGCTTGTTGAGCCGTAAGGCACTAAAACAACAAGACATTATCGGACAGAACGGGTAAACTGTGAGCCCGATATCTGACGATTGTCGAGATCAAATGAAAATTACGAAGTTTTTCGCGTCACCCGCTGTGTGACTGCTAGGATTTAACAAAGACAGAGGAACCCCAAATGAGTTTGATGACAGCCCTGATGTTGGCGGCTCTGGTTGAAGGGAGCTTTCTGCTCGAAACCGACAATACTGCGATGGCGTTCAAAAAGGACGCGCGCGGCGTCTGGACACTTTTGCATTATGGCGAAAAGCCAGCCGCGTCCTCTGATGCCGAAAAGCTGGCTTGGAGCAACTTCGTCGGCTTCAACGAGGTCGGCCAGCGCGTACCGGCAACCTATTGCGCTTTCGGACAGAAACTCATCAATGAAGATGTCAACAAGTTCGGCGGTCTCACGGTGACGCACTCGGACGGCGTGATCACGACAGACCTTATCCACGAAAAAGCCGAGATTGTTCCGGATAAACCCGGCGTAACGCATCTAGTCCTGACACTCAAAGACTCGGTCTATCCGTTCCGTGTCTTGCAGCATTTCCGTGCCATATCCGATTGCGACGTGATCGAAACTTGGGTAGATATCGTAAACGGAGAGAAGGGGGCGGTGAAGCTCGTCAAGATGCCCTCTGCCGCCCTCCTTTTTCCGAATCTGGCCGAGGAGTATCATCTGACTTCTCTCACAGGCACCCACTACTGCGAAGGGCGGCTCGTCGAGTCGGAGTTAACCGCAGGGCGCACCGCAACACTCGGCGCGCGTTCGGGCATCTTCAGTTCATGGGGGGCCGTACCAGCTTTCATGCTCGGGATCGGCGCAAAGCCGACGGAGAATTCCGGCCGCGTCATCGGCGGCGCTCTTTGCTGGAGCGGCACTTGGACGATGGAATTCGAACATGACTTCGTTCACCACATAACGCTCCGCGCCGGTGTGGACACGTCTTCCGGCTCTCATGTGCTTGATGCAGGAAAGTCGATCACGCTCCCGCCGCTCGTGCTCACCCACTCATCCTCGGGCAAGGGCCAGATTTCGCGCAACCTCCACCGCTGGGCGCGCAACTGGCGCATGCCCAACGGCGGCAAGCTCCGCCCGATCCCGCTCTGCAGTTGGGCGGTCGGCTATTCATTCGACGGCGCGAAACTCGAAGAAATGATGCACGGCACGGCAGACCTTGGATGCGAACTCTTCGTGCTGGACGACGGTTGGTTCGGCAGTGGTAAGTACGCGCGTGACCCTAAGCACGGCGACAGGGTAGGACTCGGCGACTGGTACGTCAACCGCGAGCTGATCCCGCAAGGGCTAGACGGACTTGCTGCGAAGGCCAAAGAACTCGGCATTGGTTTCGGTATTTGGGTAGAACCGGAAATGGTGAACACCAACAGTTGGCTCTACGAGGCACATCCGGACTGGGCGCTCGAAGAGAAAACGCGCCCGCCCTACGCCCGGCGCGGAGGTAGCCAACGCATACTTGACATGATGCGTGGCGCAGTACGTGAAAATATCTTCAATCAGCTCGACAAGCTTTTCTCGGGGATTCCAGGCCTCGCTTATGTCAAATGGGACGCGAACGCGACCTTTTCGAGTCTCGGTTCAGCAACGCTGCCGCCGGATCGGCAGGCGAACGTGTGGTTCGACTACACAAAGGGACTTGAAGAGCTCCTCGGAAAGGTGCGTGCGAAATATCCTGCGCTCGACCTGCAATGCTGCGCATCCGGCGGCGGACGTATGGATTACGGGTTTTTGAAGTACGCGGATGAATTCTGGGCCTCGGATAATGTCGACCCGCGCGAGCGCGTCTTGATCCAATGGGGCGCTTCGCAGTTCTTCCCGGCATCAGCGATCGCCTCGCACATAGCGCCTTGTCCGAACTGGCACTTGAAACGCACGACACCCATCAAGTACCGTTGTGATGTAGCGATGTCAGTGCGTTACGGCTTCGAGTTCGATCCGAAGGCGATGTCCAAGGAGGAGTTCGAGGTCTCGAAGCGCGCGACGGAAATCTACAAGAGCATCCGTCCGACGGTTCAGCAGGGTGATCTCTACCGGCTGGTCTCGCCATTCGAAAAGGATTACGCCGCGCTTATGTACGTCAACGAGACTAAGACCGAGGCGGTCGTGTTCGTCTACGGGCTTTCCCGCTCAGGCTTCCGCGACGGATATCCCGCCCAACTGCGGCTGGAAGGTCTCGATACAGCGGCAGAGTATTCGTTTGAGGAACTCAACCCAGATAAAAAGCCGCATACACAACTAGGCGGCAAATCGGTTTCAGGCAAGTCGCTTATGGCGATGGGGCTTCCGATCCGTCTTAATCAGGGCGACTGGGACTCTGCGATTTTTAGACTCAAAGCCCAATAAGGCCTTTTCTAAATAACCGTTGCGTAAAAAAAACAAGCAGGATAATATCAAATTATGCGGATTGTTTTAGAATGATCGCGTGAATAGGCAGGTCTTGTTTTTATTTTAAAGGAAAGCAAAATGCACAAGTGGAAATTCTTCCGCGTATGCGGTTTGGATCAGGTGTTGTTGCGTAACGGCGAGGACATCGCCAATTTATCCGAGCTGGATCAAAAGCTCTGGACCGCGCTGAGCTGTCCGGCCAAAGGCATGCGCTTCGACCAGAAGACCCTTGAGCTTTTAGACACCGACCAAGACGGGCGGATCAGGGTGCCGGAAATTCTGGCAGCAATCGAGTGGCTGAAAAAACGGCTGACATCGCTGGATGTGCTGATCGAAGCCGGGGACGGCCTGCGGCTGGCCGCGATCAATGAGTCTACACCCGAGGGTAAAGACCTTTTGGCGAACGCCAAGCGGATTCTTGCAAACCTTGGCAAAGAATCCGCTGACACGATCACGCTGGAGGACGCGACCGATACGGCACGGATTTTCGCGGATACGCGCTTCAACGGCGACGGCATCGTGCCAGAGGACGTGACGGACGATCCCGCGATCCGGCAGGTGATCGGCGAGATCATCGCGGCTTTCGGATCGGAAACCGACCGCAGCGGCAAGCCGGGTGTGGGCCAAGCTAAGGCGGACGCTTTCTTCGCTGCTGTGGATGCGTATCTGGCCTGGCACAAAGCGGCGGATGCCGCAGTGTTGCCGCTGGGCGATAAAACCGCCGCCGCATCAGAGGCGTTGCAGGCGGTGCGCGTCAAAGTCGAAGACTATTTCACACGTTGCCGCCTGGTGGCGTTTGACGCACGGTCGGCAGAGCCGCTCAGCCGCACAGACGCCGATTTCGCGGCATTGGCGGGAGAGGATTTGACGGAAGAGCAAGAATCGATAGCGGCGTTCCCTTTGGCACGGATTGAAGCCGACCGCGCGTTGCCGCTGAACGAGGGTCTTAACCCTGCATGGCAGGCGGCAGTGACGACTTTCCGGAAGGCTGCGGTCGAACCGTTGCTGGGGGCGGGATGCCAGTCTCTGACGTTTGCGCAGTGGCAGGAACTGAAGGCCAAGCTGACGCCTTATGAAGCTTGGGCAGCAGCCAAGCAGGGGCAGGAGGTGGAGGGGTTGGGCGCAGCGCGGCTGACCGAGATCGAGACGAGACAGGCCAAAGAGCAGATCGCGGCGCTGATCGCACAGGACATGGCACTGGAGGCGGAAAACGCCCATATCTTCGAGGTCGAAAAGCTGCTGCGCTACAAGGCGAATTTCTTCAACCTGCTTAACAACTTCGTCAACATGTCGCAACTTTACAAGCCGGGCGCCTGCGCGATTTTCCGTGTCGGCACCTTGTACATGGACGCGCGCGCCAGCAGTCTTTGTTTCCATGTGGATGACGTGGACGCGCATGCGGCACAGGCCGCAGCCGGGAATTGCTGTCTGGCGTATTGCCGGATCACTCGGTTGGGCGGTGAGACGCACACAATCTGCGCGGCGGTGACGGCTGGTTTCGCACGCTCTTTGTGGGTGGGGCGCAACGGTATCTTTTATGACATGGACGGCAAGGATTGGGATGCCGTGATTGTGAAGATGGTTGACCATGCCATCAGTCTGAAAGAGGCATTCTGGAGCCCGTGGCGTAAGATCGGCGATATGATCGGCGGGCAGGTCAAAAAGATGCTGGCAGGCAAGCAGGACGCGATGCTGGCAGGTACGGCCAATAAGGTTGATGCCACCGCCGCAGGTGCGGCGGGCGGTGAGCCGCCGAAGAAAATGGAGGGCGCGGCACTGGCCTCTTCCGTAGCAGCGCTCGGCATCGCCATCGGCTTGATCGGCTCCGCAGTGGGCGGACTGGTCAGCGTGGTGTCAGGGTTGCCGCTGTGGAAAGTCGCGGTCGGCATTCTGGCGGTCTGCCTGCTCGTGTCCGGCCCGTCCGTGATCCTGACCTGGTTCAAGTTGCGTACACGCGATGTCGCGCCGATCCTGAACGCATGCGGCTGGGCGATCAACCGTAATCTGCGTATCACGCTCAAACTCGGCAAGCTGTTCACCACCGAGGCGGTTTTGCCTGAGAAAACGGAACTCCAGTTGACCGATCCTTTTGAGGATGACAACCACGTACGCAACCGGATTATAGCGGTTGTGGTACTGGTGGCGCTGGTGACAGGACTGTGGCTGTCCGGGCTGCTGGATAGCGCCTTGCCCCGCGCGATGCGGCGCTGTGACGCGGTGTCATGCCCGGCGCGGGACACCGGACGGTAGGAGCGGACGATTGCTGCCGCAGTCTGGCTTATGCCGATCATACCATATTGCCTGAATGTGCATCCCGGAGAGACGCTTGAGTCTGTGCGGGAGGCGATAGCGACGCACGCGACAGCGGTAAAACAAGCTGTTGCGCCAAGTCGCCCTTATCCATTGGGATTACGCCTTTCAGCGCTTGCGGCAAAGGAACTGGCCACATACGACCGAACACTGGAAGAGTTCGCGGATTTTCTCGGGCAGGGCGGGTTTGAGGTCACTGGTATCAACGGATTTCCATACGGAGCCTTTCACGGCCAAACGGTCAAGGCGGCAGTCTATGAGCCGGACTGGGCTACACCAGAGCGGGTGAAGTACACTGCTTGGCTCGCGAAGGTTATGTCCGCACTGTTGCCGGAAGGCGGATGCGGCAACATCTCGACAGTGCCGCTGGCTTACAAAAATAAAAGCCGCGATGCTGATGCGGATGCGCGTAAAGCAGCGTTCCATGCGCGTCAGATCGCATTGATGGCGGAATTTCTGGATGCGCTGCGCCGGGAAGAGGGGCGCGAGATCGTGCTGGCGTTAGAGCCGGAGCCGGACTGCGTTTTGGAGAGTGTCGACGAGACCGTTGCTTGGTTCGAAGACCATCTGCTGTATGAAGGCATGCGCTGGCTGAGCGCAGGCGCCCGGCGCACACGCGACGCGGCCGAGACGTTATTGCGGCGTCACGTCGGCATTTGTCTGGACACATGTCATTTCGCGGTCGTCTTCGATGACCCGCTGGCGGCACTGCTCCGCTTAGATAGCGCCTGCATCCGAGTGGCGCGGGTGCAATTAAGCGCTGCGTTGCGTTGTGACGTGTCGGCAGAGGCCTTGCAACGGTTACGCTCTTTCATCGACCCGGTCTATCTGCACCAGACCAGAGTGCGGTTGCCGCTCGGACGTTTCGCGGCTTGGCCTGACCTTGACGCTGAAACGCTGGCGGCGGCGCAGTCCCACGAAGGCTGCGAGTTACGCACACACTTCCATGTGCCGCTTTATTACGATGGTGACGAAATATTGGGTTCCACCAACACCAGTCTGGATGCTGAATTCTTCGCGCATGTCGTGGCGCGGGATTATCCGCTGGAGATAGAGACCTACACTTTCGACGTTCTGCCGATGGGAATGCGGGCAGAGAGTGTTGACGAGAGCATTGTCAGGGAACACCGCTGGGCGCAGGAGCGTTGCCGAGCGGGTCAGGGGGTCTCCGCCTCGCCCTCTGCCTCCCACTCGCCGTAAGTCTCCGGTTCCTCGCGGATGCCGCCGCCGTCACGATGGGCTTTCAGCACCAGCATGTCGCGGCGCTCCTTGATTTTGGCTACTCCCTCTTCGCGCTCCTTGCGCTTGGTCTCATTGAGTGTTTGTTGCAAGTCTGCGACTTTTGGCGAATAGTCGTAAGAGGTGTATGTGCTCAATTTCAGATCGTAACCGTCCAAGCTGGCCACGTTGTTCATCTTGCGGAGCTGTTCGGCCACAGCGGGCTTCAGGGCTTCCAGTTGCGCTTCGATCTCAAAGAGCTGCTTGCGCAGTTCGAAATAGCGCATGATTTCTTCTGGGTTCATCTTTGACTTCTCCTTTTCAGATAAGGTAAGGGTTACATTATTCGCCGATGATTTTAACGAGGACGCGTTTACGGCGCATGCCGTCAAACTCGCCGTAGAAAATCTGCTCCCAAGGGCCAAGATCGAGCCTGCCGCCGGTGATCGCCACCACCACTTCGCGGCCCATGATGGTACGCTTCAGATGCGCGTCGGCATTATCTTCGGCGCCGTTATGGCGGTACTGGCTGTAGGGTTTCTCCGGCGCCAGTCCTTCCAGCCACTTTTCGAAATCGGCGTGAAGGCCGCTCTCGTCATCGTTGATGAAGACCGAGGCGGTGATGTGCATGGCGTTGACTAGAACCAAGCCTTCGCGCACACCGCTCTTTTCAAGGCAGCGCTCGACCTCGGGGGTGATGTTGATAAAGCCGCGTCGGCGCGGGACATTGAACCAGAGTTCCTCACGAAATGATTTCATCTGCATGTGCTCCTGATTTGGTTGCCCGCCAGACGGCGGCCAGCACAACACGGTCAACGGCTGGCGTGCAACATGTTTCTTTCTGGTGCTGTATAAGACTTAGTTTGGCATACGCGCGGGGTGTCGGCAAGGGCAAACACACCGCCAAATTTTAGACATGATGACATGATTGAATGGGAGGGAGAGAAGAAAATAAGACATGATTACATGATCAACATGATGGGCAGGGCTCGGGGGGGCAGGGCTGAAGAAAATAAGACATGATTACATGATTAACATGATGGGCAAGGCTCGGGGAGGGGGCGAGAGAGGGTTGGACGTGATGGGCAGGGCTCGGGGGGGAATATTGGAAAACCACCGCAAAAGCTTGTTTTCCATCCTATCTCCCGTTACTATCATTCACATGTAGCCCGTTATGTGACTCGGGGTTTTGGATGAAGCTATGCCCACTTTAAATTGGATCGGAAAAGAAGCTGTCGTCAACCACCACCAGCAGGTGCCTTTCCGCCTGCTCAAAGATGTTCCCGACCTCTCTGTCGGCGTTCCCGGCAGCGGCAACCTCATCGTCGAGGGCGATAACCTCGAAGCTCTTAAAGCCCTGCTCCCGTATTACGCCGGACAGGTCAAGTGCATCTATATCGATCCGCCCTATAACACCGGCAACGAGGGCTGGGCCTACAACGACAACGTCAACAGCCCGATCATCAAGGAGTGGCTCGGAAAGACCGTCGGTAAAGAAGGGGAAACCCTCGACCGCCACGACCGCTGGCTCTGCATGATGTACCCGCGTCTCGTGTTGCTCAAGCAGTTTCTACGACAAGACGGATCGATATGGGTTTCCATGGACGACTCGGAAATCGCCTTGCTCCGTATTCTGATGGATGAGGTTTTCGGGCGCGAGCGATTCATTGCCTGCAACGTCTGGCAAAAGCGCTATTCTCGTGAGAACCGTGAAGCTATCGGCGATGTTCATGAGTACCTGCTTCTTTACGCGATGAATGCAGAACGGTTCAAGGTGCAGCGAAATTTAGTGCCGCTTGAGGAAAAGCAGAAGTCATTATACAAAAATCCTGACAATGATCCTCGTGGTCCTTGGCAAAGTGTTTCGCTGACTGCCCAAGGCTATCGGCCAAATCAGATGTATGAGATTATTGCACCCAACGGGAAGAGGCATCTTCCCCCCGAAGGAACGTGTTGGAAAGTAATTGAGAGTGTCTTCCATGAATACATTAAAGACAACCGAATTTGGTTTGGACGAGATAGCAATGGCGTTCCTCGACGAAAGTATTTTTTGTCTGAAGCAGAAGGACTTGTTCCGTGGACTTGGTGGCCCCATGAAGACGCTGGGCACACGGATGAATCCCGCAAGGAAATCCAGTCGATCATGGGGACACAAACGGCATTCGACACTCCCAAGCCCACGCGTTTGATAGAGAGAGTTTTTCAAATCGCGACAAATCCCGGCGACCTCGTGCTGGACTCGTTTGCGGGCTCAGGCACGACCGGTCATGCTGTGCTGAAGATGAATGCGGCAACACCAGACAAATCGCCGCGCCGCTTTGTCCTTGTCGAGATGGAGCCCGATATCGCCCGCAAGGTTACCGTTGAGCGTGTGAGGCGCGTGGCGCAGGGCTATACGGACGCTAAAGGCAAGTCGGTCGAGGGGCTCGGCGGCGGCTTCCGCTACTGCGAGTTGGGCGATCCGCTCTTTGACGAGACCGGTATGATCCGTGCGAGCGTGAAGTTTTCCGAGTTGGCCCGGCATGTCTATTTCTCCGAGACCGGCGAACCCTTGCCGCGTACGCGGGTGCCTAACACGCCGTTCCTCGGCGCGTACCGCGGTGTCGGTATCTACCTGCTCTACAACGGCATTCTGGATGACAAGAGCGCCGATGGCGGGAATGTGTTGACGCGCCAGGTACTCGCCAAACTGCCGGAGTTCGACGGCCCCAAGGTGATCTACTGCGCCGGTTGCCTCCTGAGCCGCGACCGCCAGCAAGCCGAAAACATCACTGTGCGACAGACACCGTATGAGATTAAGGTTTCGTGAAACATGATTAACATGATGGGCAGGGACGAGGGGGGAGAGAGAAGAGGATAAGACATGATGACATGATCAACATGATGGGCAGGGACGAGGGGGGAGAGAGAAGAGGATAAGACATGATGACATGATCAACATGATG
>Ga0255347_1000836_pt1 | contig 53721 bp, 41 predicted proteins | sample wastewater_treat_2_FD_192479 | JGI IMG/M metagenome (GOLD analysis project Ga0255347, IMG submission 192479) | Wastewater microbial communities from Lulu Island WWTP, Vancouver, Canada - plant24 | ecosystem: Engineered > WWTP > Wastewater > Unclassified | place: Canada: Vancouver, British...
CTCTGGTGCATCCGCTCTTCCTTCAACAGTCAGCCCAATCAAACCGTTTCATCTCCCACGGGGGGTTGAGCAATTACGATTTTGATGTATCCTCCATAACTTGTCACAATTCCATGGACCACCGACAGCCCGAGCCCCGTGCCGCCCCCCTTCTCCTTGGTAGTAAAATACGGTTCGAAGATTCTTTCCATGACTTCTTCAGACATCCCCATTCCCGTATCGCCGATATCCAATCGCAAATAAGGACCGGGCTCAATGCCAGGCAACCGGGCAAGATCCGCCGGCATCAGGACGACTTGACAAAGGGCAAGATTGAGGATTCCCCCCCGGTCGCGCATGGCATGGTAGGCATTGGTGCAGAGGTTCATGAGGACCTGCTGCAGTTGGGTTGAATCGGCCATGATAGCGCCGCACCGCTCATCGATGTGCTGGCGGATCTCGATGGTCGAAGGCAGGGACGAACGCAGGAATTTGACGGTTTCCTGGATCACCGGTTGAAGCAGTACGGGTTTCAGTTCCAGTTCGCTCTTTCGACTGAACGTAAGAATCTGCTTGACAAGGTCCTTGGCCCGCTGGGCAGCCGTGAGTATGGCGCCCAGATTCTCATAGCTCCGCGACGTCTTGTCCAGCTTCAACATGGCCATTTCCGTGTAGCCGAAAATGGGTGCGAGGATGTTGTTGAAATCGTGGGCAATCCCGCCAGCAAGGGTGCCGATTGCCTCCATTTTATGAAGCTGGCGCAGTTGTGCTTCCAGCCCTTGTTCTTTCTGTCTCAATGTTATCTTTTCCGTGATGTCTTCTGATACCCCCAACAAATATCGAGGCTGTCCCGTCTCATCCAGGATGGGGATTTTTTTGGTTGACAGGATGCGTTGTCCCTTGTGCCGGGTCGTTATGGTTTCCTCGGGGATTTCCATGACCTGACGGCTGGCGAGCACCTGCCGGTCGCGCATCGAGGAAAGGTCGGCTTCCTCCTTGGAAAAGAGATCGTAGTCGCTCTTGCCCAGCAGTTCCTGGCGCGAACAGCCAAGCAGCTCTTCTCCGCTTCGGTTGAAATCCACAAACCTTAAGTTGATGGCATCCTTGACACAAATCATATCCGGGATATTTTCGATGATGGCGTGCAGGAAGTCCTGGCTCTGCTTGAGTTCTTCGAGGAGTTGCTCGTTCCTGGCCTTCAGGTAAACGTTTTCCAGCCCCTTCTCGATGCGGTGTTTGATCTCGCCCGGATTGAGGGGTTTGGCAAAATAGCCATGGATCCTTCCGTGGTTGATGGCGTCCACCAAGGGATCGTAGTCACTGTAGCCGGTGAGCATGAACCTCAGAACTTCCGGGAATTCCTCCGCGACCCGTTCGAGCAGTTCGACCCCGGTCATTCCCGGCATGCGTTGATCGCTCAACAGCACGTCGATGGTCTCGCGGTGCAAAATTTGCAAGGCTTTCAGAGCTGAGTCGGCCAAGTGGATATCAAAGTCTCTTCGAAACAGGGCGCGGAAACTGTGGAGGTTGTCCGGTTCGTCGTCCACATAGAGAATGCGGGGTTTGGCTGCTGGTGGGGGAACCGCCATCATCACTCCTCCTGGCTAATCGGTAGCAGAATCGAAAAGGTTGCACCATGTCCCGGTTGGCTTGACACTTCAAGAGTGCCCTTGTGTTCCCGGATGATGTTACTGGTAATGTACAGGCCTAAGCCAACCCCTTTCCCAACTTCCTTCGTAGTAAAAAACGGATCGAAGACTTTGTGGATCAAAGCTGCCGGGATCCCCGTACCGGTATCGGTGAGATGAATGGCGGCATATGGTCGATGGTCGCGCTCCAATAGCTCGGTTTTGATTGTAATCTGATGCTCCTCGGCCTTTCCCTTCTTCTCGATGGCCTCAATGGCGTTGGCCAGAACATTGATCATCACCTGACTCAGCTTGCCCACATAGCAGGGGATCGGTGGAATCTCCCCATAGTCTCTCACCACCTTGGTGATGTTCTTATAGCGGTTCCGGAGCATGATCAGCGCAGAATCAATGATCTCATGGAGGTCCACGGAATTACTCATCATTTCGTCCTGGCGCGCGAAGGTGCGAAGACTCCTGACAATTTCTTCCGTCCGCCGGATCCCCTCGACAATGCTCCGAAAAAGCTCGGGGATTTCCGCCAGGATCGTTTGGTATTCGAGCTCTTCCTGCAGCCTCAGAATTTCTTTGCAGTCGGGTTGGCCCGAATTCCGGCAGAGTGACACCCCGAGTTCCGCCACTGCCAGCAGCTCATCCACATCCCTTTGCAGGCTAAGAGTGCTGGTCTTGATGAAGTTCACCGGATTGTTGATTTCGTGCGCGACACCGGCGGAGAGCACCCCCAGGGCGGCCATTTTCTCGGATTGGATCAGGCGGATTTGGGTGTTCTGGAGGTTGCTGAGGGCCTTTTTGAGGCGTTTATTCTTGCGCTTCAGTTCACGCCTGGTGCGCCTCAGTTCCAGGTGGGTTTTGACTCGCGCCAGGACTTCTTCAACTTGAAAAGGCTTGGTAATGTAATCGACTCCTCCCGCGTCGAAGGCGCGAATCTTGTCTGTGGTTTCCGTGAGGGCGCTGATGAACACCACCGGTATTTCCTTGAGAGCCTCATCTGCTTTCAGGTGCCTGCAGACCTCGAAACCGTCCATCATGGGCATATGGATGTCGAGCAGGATCAGATCGGGGGGAGCATGCCGCGCCGCCTCGAGCGCGAGTGCGCCGCTGGGCGCCGGGCGAACTTTGTAGCCGTGCTGTTTCAGGATGCCCGTCAAAAGGCTGAGGTTCGCGGGCACGTCGTCCACAATCAGAATGGAGGGTTGCCTTTGACTGTCCACTTTCCGCTCCCGGGAACTCATCCCATGGTCCCCGATTGGCCGCATCAGATGGTGTTACCCTTCAGCAGGTCCCGCAGCCTCTGGAAATCATAGCTCTGAATCAATTTGCGGAACCGTTCCGCAAGCTTTGCGTCACGTTGGGCCACCTGCTCGAGCAGTTCGTCGAGTTGGTCCACGTCCAGGCTGACAGCCGCTTCCTGAACCGCGGAAACCAGGTCGGCAGGCAGCTGGTCGAGCCAACCGGGCGTGAGTTCGGGCGATTCCTCCTCGGCCTGGGGCGATGCTAGAGAATCATCCGCATAGATATAGTCGACCTTAAGGTGTCTTTTGATGAGCTCAAAAAGTTCCTCTCCGGTGAAAGGCTTTCTCAGGAACGCATCCGTGCCGACGGCCATGACTCTTTCCTGATCTTCGGACAGGACACTGGCACTTACCGCAATTAAAGGGATGCCTTCTCCTGTTGGCTGACTCCGGATTGCCTGAATCGCCTCAAACCCGTCCATCACCGGCATGACCAAATCCATCAGGACCAGATCAGGATGCCAAGATTTGAAGACCGAACACGCCTCGCGGCCATCCGCCGCCTCGCGGACGCGGAACCCAACCGAGTGCAGCAGCTTCAGAAGAATTTCCCGGTTGACCTCGTTGTCGTCAACCACCAGAATGCGATATGGCCGTTCACCCCCCTTGAGGCCCGTGACCTGACGGAGAATCGGTTGCGGTGGCTCCTGATCGGGAACCTCCCTGGTGGCAAGATCGAATTGGAACACACTGCCCGTGCCAACCTTGCCGGACACTGTGATCGCGCCGCCCATCAGTTCCACGTAGGCCTTGCTGATCGCCAGGCCCAGGCCGGTTCCACCCTTCATTCTGCTGCCGATAGTCAGTTGTTCGAAATGGGAGAAGATCCTTGCCCGTTCGTCTTCCGGAATTCCATGGCCGGTATCTTCCACCTCAAAGAGAAGGCGAAGCGGGTTGCCGTCGGCTGCCGTCATATCCTCGTTGTGCTGCGCTTCCGGTGCGATTCTTAGCCGGAGTATGACGCCGCCTCTATCGGTGAACTTGACGGCATTTCCGAGAAGGTTGTTGAGAATCTGCCGGAGCTTCTGTTCATCAGCCCAAATCCACCGAGGTACGGTCTCCATCCTGATAATTTCCAGGAAGAGTCCCTTCTCTCTGGTAAGCACCCCGAACATCCCTTCCAAGTCGTCCAGCAGCCCGTTAAGATCGCAGCGTCCGGCATTTACCGTTGCCCGCGTGGCCTCAATTTTGGACATTTCAAGGACATCGTCTAACAATTTCAGCAGATATTCTCCGCTACGCTTGATGGTTTCAAGGGATGATCGATGGCTCGGTTGGAGGTCGGGATCACGCAGCAGAAGCTGGGTGAATCCGAGAATGGCGTTAAGGGGTGTGCGGATTTCATGGGACATGTTGGCCAGAAACATGCTCTTGGCCCGATTGGCAGCCTCCAGTTCGACCGTTCTCTCCTTCACCCTCTCTTCCAGATGATCTCGCTGCTGTTGCAGTTCCTGCTGGGATTCCCGGAGTTTCCGCTCGGACGAACTCAGACCCTCGATCATGGCGTTGAAGGCATCCGCCAGTTCCTTGATTTCATCCTTGGTGTTGATCTTAAAGCGAGGACCCAGATCTCCGGTCTGTTTGATATACTTGGTGCTCTCGGTCAGGTTCCCGACCGGATGGAGTATATAGTGGTATAATCCAATCAAGGTGACGATGCTGAGCAGGACCAACCCGAGGGAAAAGGTGACCACACTGGTGAAGACCACCCGCTCGATTTCTTTCTCAATCTCCAGGGCGGGAACCAGGGCGATGAGCTTCCAGCCAGTCGCGGGTGAGGTGTGAACATAGGCGTATTGGGGTCCCTCCGGCGTCGCAAGGGAAACGCTGCCTCGCAGCGTTTTCATCAACTGCTGAGCATCCGCAGCAAGAAGATCGGGCACTTTCCGGAACAGCCAGTTCTCGTCAGGTGCTGCCAGTACGGTCCCGTTGTCATCAATGAGGAGCATCTTTCTTGCGTTGCTGACCTTGAAGCCGGTGATATAGGTTGTCAGGTTGACCAGCGTGATATCGGTGCCCAGCACCCCGTAAAGGGTTCCGTCGTAATCTGTGAGAGCTGTAACCACGCCGATGTTCACATCCTTGGCGGTAACCGAAGGATACGGGGACGTCCTCATCACTTTGCCGGGATTATCCTTTGCCAGAATGTACCAGGGTCTGGTTCTGGGGTCATAGCGGGTTGGTCGTTCCCGTCTGTGAGACCGCACAAAGCTCCCGTTCTCACGCCCCATGTAGGTGGAGTTGACATAGGGATGGTTGGCTTGAAAGGCGTACAAGATATCGATGATCTCGGCCTCCAAGTCCCCAATGCGGTATTCAAAGGAGTCTGGGTCGGCCTCGAGGAAGCTGGTGAAATCCCGGTCATTTCGCGAGCGAACTCGTTTGTCGGCAGCCAGGGTTAGAAGGTCACTCTCCACTTCCTCCAGAAAGCGGGTGAGGGCGAAGTCCAGATGATCGAGTTGTCTTGATATGACCTCAGCAATTGTCTGCTGCTTCTTTTCCCGGAGGGACACATACTGGAGGATGCCCATGGCGATGATGATGAGGGCGCCGGCAGCGGTGAAAAGAAAGATGGTCTTGTTCCGGAGCCTCATGATAGTTCAACCCCGAGTGATGGAATTGACGCCGTCCCCATGGAGTCGAGTCGAGATCCCACAATCCGCAGAGAATCCTGGACTGCCATTCCGATCAGGGGTGACCCTTGAGGACCTTTAGAAAAGAAACGTGTGTCCAAAATAGCCCAAAAATTCTTCTTTGTGAACCATAATACCCTGCTATGGCAGGGTGATTGTGCGTAATAGGGCTAAGAATGGTGATCGACCGGTCTTGATGGGCGGTATCAGGCAGATCAGGACGGCCGCCTCAACCACCCGGTTGAGCAACGGACTGGATTTGACGCAACGGATCGTATGGTCGGACCCTGTTCTCTTTGATTGCCCGGACTATCGCTTTTCCCAAGTCATATGCCTGCTCGAGTTGACTGTCGGTGAGCTCGCGGTAGAGATATATCTTGCTCCATTCTTCCCCTTCAAGCTCTTTGCTGAAGAAGGCACCGGCATAGAGATCGGCCACACATTCGCCATTGCAGATTGCTGCCGCCATGTCCTGCAACCATGGAGACCCGGTATCGCAGTACTTCCTCATCTCGGTCGGGACTCCTCCCGCGCTCAAGATTGTCGCAATGGCGCGCCTCTTATCCGTCAACCGCGGCTCCGGGCATCCCTTGAGGCCCAGGATTTCCCCGGTCGGACGCAAGAGGGTCCAGGCTGTGCGGTGGATGAAAGTGGTCATGCGGGCACTGACGAACCCGCAGTGAACGGGGGATGAAAAGACCACACCATCAGCCTCTGCGAGCTTGTTGAGAATCTCGTTTACATCATCTTCAATGGTGCAGGGCGCAATTCTGGACTTCACATCACGGCAGCAGGTCAGGCAGTTCGTGCAGTACCGGATATCCTTCTCAGCCAGCAGAATCATTTCCGTATGGGCACCCTCGGCTGCCGCACCTCGCATCGCCTGTTCCGTGAGGCGGGTAGATGTGCCTTTGGGACGGTGCGTGCCATTAATGGCTAATATCCTCATGTTCTCCCTCCTTACCATCCAGGATGTCTCTCACTTGGTCGTGGTTAGCAAGGCCATTGCGCTGGATGCCTTATCGAAAGCAAAATAATCGTCTTGAAAGCAGTATTTTTCCAATAGCATAGCAGGTCGGGAAATCTTATCGGTATGGTATCAAAGTTGGGATGAAAAGAACCCCGTCCATCATACGGAACTTTTGATCCACTGTTAATAGCCGCCCGTGGGCTGTTTGACGCCGGGTGAGGTCCCTCGCAACGGGTTGTCGAAGGAAGAGGGATTTTCATGAGGAATACTCCAATTGGAATTCCAGACGGAACCGGCAGGGTTGAAAGGGATTGGATTAACGGGTGGACGAAGCTCAAGATTGCTCTGAGCGGCAGGGGGCGATAAGCCAGGAACCGTCCGGGTAAACGGCGGGGGATTCAAGGGGACTCCCTGAAATGGATTCATCGGTGGGACCACGGGCTTGAAGGGGTTCGCTGAGGATTGGAGAGGCACGGCAGCACTCAGTGGGCTGCCGGGCCATGGGCTCGGGGCGGCAAAGGGGTTTACGGTCGCGGTGTTGCCATCGAAAGGGCGGTCCGCTTGCGGTGGCAGAACCGGTCCTTTCTCCACGACTGCCCTCGCTGACGAAGTGGGACTTGCTGGGGAGGAAGGCCGAGGTTGGTACTCGGGTTGGGTCGAAGGGCGAGAGGTAGCGGCTTTGGCGCGGGTTGTGCGATTGGGAAGGGTGTTCAGACTGTTGTCGGGCGAAGTTGTGGGCCCTCCGTAGCGAACGATGCCGGCTTTACGGGATTTTTGCGGCAGGGATTGGGCCAGGCCTTGGCCAGCTACCGCGAGCACCATCAACAGGCATATCATTACCTTCTTCATCGCTAACCGGCCTTAAAACGGGTGGTGGTGACAACCAGAAAATGCAGCCATCACTTTTGATTCGAAGGTCAGGCAAAATCATGCTACCTTGAAAACCCTGAGGAGTCGATACCTTTTCCAGTTCTTCTATTTCCATGAATTACCGGGGCGAAGGAATTGAGATGAAACAGTACGTCATCGATCAGTTGCGTGAATCCGATTTCCATCAGATCAAGGCCTTCCTCGATGAAACCGCCGAAACGGCGTCACTGGATGGTATCTATTGGATGGACCTGCCTCCCGAGTGCTATTCGCCAATGCAGCGAGAGCATTCCCAGTGTCAGCCGTTTTACTTTGCCATTCACCTCACCTGGAATGAGGTCGCGTTCGAATTCCTCATCCGGAGCCGCCAGGTCATCCGGTGCCAGTGCATTGCGTACGCGAGCCCTCAGCAGCGTGACCACATCATCCACTTTGCCGACAGCATGATCGAGCAGCTAAAGCTGAAACTGTAGCGCGAGTGTTGACTGGTGAGGGACGGGAGACCGCGGCAGCAGCAGGGAGCGATCGGACCGGGATAGCGAAGTCTCCCCAATCGTAGCAAGCCTGTCGGGGGGCTAAGAGCTCGGTGTCGCGAGCCCCCTTGGAAAGGGATGCAGGATGAAATCGGCCAGGACCAGGAGTACCATGGCTTCGCAGACCGGTACGATCCGGGGGATAGCGGAAACGTCATGGCGTCCCTTGATTTTGATGCGAACCGGCCGCCCGTCGGCGGTGAGCGTCATCTGGGGCTTGGCAATGGACGGGATGGGTTTTACGGCCACGCGGGCGACAATCTCCATGCCGGTCGAAATGCCGCCGAGAATGCCTCCGGCATGATTGCTGGCATAGCCTTCGGGGGTCAGCGGATCGTTATTTTCACTCCCCAGCAGCTCGGCGGCCACGACCCCTTCTCCGATCTCGACCGCTTTGACGGCCCCTATGGACATGAGAGCCGCGGCCAGCCGGGCATCCAGCTTGTCGAACACCGGTTCCCCGAGGCCGGATGGGCAGCCGCGGGCACAGACTTCCACAATTCCCCCCACGGAATCGCCGTCCTCTCTGACCTTGCGCAGGCGCTCCGCCATTGCCTGAGCGCTTTCGGCATCCGGGCAGAACAGGGCATTACGGTCTATCTCATCCCAGTCGAAATGCTGGCAGCGAATACCTCCCAGGGCCAGAGTATAGGCTTTGACGGTAATGCTGTGCTGACCGAGCAGTTTCCTGGCCACCGCCCCGGCGGCGACCCGCGCCACAGTCTCTCGAGCTGAGCTGCGACCGCCCCCCCGCCAATCCCTGAGGCCGTATTTCTGTTGATAGGTGCGGTCAGCATGCCCGGGTCGGTAAGCGGCCGCCAGCTCCTCGTAATCGGTGCTGCGCACATCCCGATTGAAGATCACGAGACTGATGGGGGTGCCGGTGGTCAGACCCTGGAAGACCCCGGAGAGGATCTCCACGCGATCCGGCTCCTTTCTGGGCGAAGAGAGACCCCTGCCCGGCCGGCGGCGTTCGAGGTCATGCTGAATGTCTTCCGGCGCCAGCGGCATCCCCGGTGGGCACCCGTCGATCACTGCACCTAGAGCCGGTCCATGGGATTCTCCCCAGGTTGTCACCTGAAACAGTCGGCCAATGGAATTTCCTGGCATGAGCGCTCTCCCTGTGGTTATTAATGTCCTCTCCCACTTCCTCACCCTAGCTTGACACATGGAGCGAAAAAGTTATCCTTTATAATCAATTAAAGATCAAGGATGAGCGGCTGGAAGCGAGACGTTCAGTGGGAATATTTCGGGGGCAAAGAATCGGTAGGCGTGGAAGCTCTGCCCGTCCAGGAAGGAAACGCTTGCACCAGGCGGAGGGATTCGGATGAGCGAGGATTATCCAGATCTTCGGGAGGAGCTGGCGAGCAGGGTCGAAGAGGAACTGGAAGAACCGCCGTGGTATCGGGTCCTGCTTCACAATGATGATTACACCACCATGGACTTCGTGGTCGAGATTCTGCAGAAGGTTTTCCACAAATCTCCGATGGAAGCTACCAGTATCATGCTGTCGGTTCACAAGAAGGGGGTGGGAGAGTGTGGTGTATTCACTGCCGAAATCGCCGAAACCAAGGTGGAACTGGTCCACCATCTGGCAAAGAAACATGGCTTCCCCTTGCAGTGCAGCATGGAAACCGTATAGCAGACGATCCGTCCGGCAGGCCGCCGGCTAGCGGCTGCTGGCCTCCTGATGGAGTAAATTAAGAGCATCGAATGATCAACCGAGAGCTTGAACTCACTCTGGCAGGTGCCTTCAAAGAAGCCAAGATAAGGCGCCACGAGTACTTCACCCTGGAGCATATCCTCTATGCCATCCTCCATGACGTGACTGGGAGACGCATCCTATACCATTGCGGGGCGGGGCTGGAAAAGCTCAAGGCGCGTCTCGACAAGTATCTGGGCGAACGTATGGAGAAGCTTCCGGAAGGGGTTGACCAGGACCCTCTCCAGACCCTGGCGGTGCAGCGGGTGATCCAGCGGGCCATCATGCACGTTCATGGGGCGGAAAAGAAAGAGGTGGATGCCGGCGATATTCTGGCTGCCATGTTCTATGAAGAGAATTCATATGCAGTCTATTTCCTCAAAGCGGAAGGGGTTACCCGGCTGGATGTCTTGAGCTACATTTCCCATGGCATCTCCCAGGTGGGAAATCCCGACGAGGAATTCTCCAATCAACCGCTTCAGGCTCCGGGGCAGGAGGGAAAACAGGAACCCCGGAAGCCGGGTGCCCTCGAATCTTTCACAGTGAACCTGATCCGAAAGGCTGCTGACGGTCTGATCGACCCCCTCATCGGGCGTGAGGACGAAATTCTGCGAACGCTCCAGATCCTCGGGCGGCGCACTAAGAATAATCCCATCTTCGTGGGTGATCCCGGCGTCGGCAAAACCGCTATCGCCGAAGGGTTGGCCTTGAAGATCCATCGCCAGGAGGTGCCCGACGCTTTTCTCGGGGTGGAAATCTTCGCTCTCGACATGGGAGCGCTGCTCGCCGGCACCAAGTTCCGTGGTGATTTTGAGGCGCGTCTCAAAGGCGTGCTGATGGAGCTTAAGAAAAAACCGGGGGCGGTCCTTTTCATCGACGAGATTCATACGGTGGTGGGAGCTGGTGCTACCAGTGGCGGTTCCATGGATGCCTCGAACATCCTCAAACCGGCGCTGGTTGCCGGCGGGCTCCGCTGTATCGGGTCAACAACCTACGAGGAATACAAGAACCTGTTTGAAAAGGATCGCGCTCTCAGTCGGCGCTTTCAGAAGGTTGAAATCAATGAACCCACGGTTGCTGAAACCTATCGGATTCTCCAGGGTTTGAAACCCTACTACGAGCGGCACCATGAGCTCCGGTACGCCGACGCCGCCCTCCGGACAGCGGCGGAATTGGCGGCACGGCACATCAATGACCGCTATCTGCCGGACAAGGCAATTGACGTGATCGACGAGACGGGGGCGAGTCTGCGGCTGAAAAAGGACCGACGGGTCCGGCGGGTGGTGGGGCCTAAGGACATCGAACAGGTGGTGGCCAGAATTGCCAGAATTCCCCCGCGCTCGGTTTCGGCCTCCGATCAACTGCGCCTGCAGAGCCTCGATCAGGAACTGAAGAACCAGGTATTTGGGCAGGAGGCGGCCATCGAAACTTTGGCCAAGGCGATCAAGCGGTCGCGGGCCGGGTTGCGACTACCCGAAAAGCCCATTGGCTCGTTTCTCCTCATTGGCCCTACCGGGGTTGGCAAAACCGAGGTGGCCAGGCAGCTCGCCGGGATCTTGGGAGTGAATTTCCTGCGGTTCGATATGAGCGAGTACATGGAAAAGCACACCGTCTCCCGCTTGATTGGGGCGCCTCCCGGGTATATCGGTTTCGATCAGGGCGGGCTGCTGACCGATGCCATTCGCAAGCAGCCTCACACGGTGCTGCTCTTGGATGAAATCGAGAAGGCGCATCCGGACCTTTTCAGCATTCTGCTCCAGATCATGGATCATGCGACCCTGACCGATAACAACGGCAAGAAGGCCGATTTTCGTAATGTCATCCTGCTGATGACCTCCAATGCCGGTGCCCGGGAGATGAGCAGCCCGTCCATCGGTTTTTCCCTCAAGGAAGATGACCAGCGTGCCGCCAAGGGCATGAAAGCCGTCGAAAACCTCTTCAGCCCGGAATTCAGAAACCGCCTGGACGGTATCGTCTCGTTCAATGGACTCACCCCCCAAATCATGGAGCGGATTGTTGACAAGTTCATGGCCGAGATGGAAGCGCAGTTGGCCGAAAAGCGGGTCCGGGTGACGCTCAGCCCCGCGGCGCGGTTATGGCTGGCCGAGCGAGGCTATGATCCGAGTTTCGGCGCCCGCCCGCTGGGTCGACTGATTCAGACCGAAATCAAGGATGTTCTGGCGGACGAAATCCTCTTTGGACGCCTGCGGCAGGGAGGGGTGGCGGCCATCGAGCGTCCTGAGGACGGTTGCACCGCAGCCGATGCGACCCTGAAAACCGAGAATCTGTGCTTTCTCGTGACGGAGGGAGCGGTGCCCCAGGCGCACCCGGCAACGACCGAGGGAACCGTGGCGGCGGTCTCCAAGCCTTAACGGGTATCAGTACTGACCACGCGACCATGCCGGTTTTTCGCCTTACCGACAAACTCGTTTTTCCTCCTGTCCATTACGCCGACCCCGATGGCTTGCTGGCTGTTGGGGGTGATCTTTCCCCGGAGCGGCTGCTCCTCGCTTACCAGCAGGGGATCTTCCCCTGGTACTCCCAGCACACTCCGCCCCTCTGGTGGTCGCCGGATCCTCGCCTGGTGCTATTCCCCGGGGAGTTGAAAGTCTCAACAAGCCTTCGGCGGGTGATCAAGAAGAAGCGCTTCCTGGTGACCATGGATGAGGCCTTCCTGGAAGTCATTCAGCGATGTGCCACGGCCAAGCGAAGGGAGGGTGAGGGTACCTGGATCGTTCCCGAAATGGTCGAGGCCTATCATCGCCTCCACCAGCTGGGGTATGGCCATTCGGTGGAGAGTTGGGAGGGCGGGGAACTGGTCGGAGGTTTGTACGGGGTGGTGTTGGGCCGCGCCTTTTTTGGGGAATCCATGTTTGCCCTGAGAAGCGATGCTTCCAAGGTGGCCTTTGTGCACCTGGTGCAACTGCTCAAACAATGGCGTTTTGCCCTGATCGACTGTCAGGTGCCGACTGCTCACCTGAAACGGTTCGGAGCGCGCGAGATTCCGCGCAATGATTTCCTCAGGCTCCTGTCAGGGGCACTCGCAGAAGCCGATCCTCGGCACCCCTGGTCACAAGTGCTGTCTATTCCGTCTATTCCTCCGAATTTTGCCTAGATTCCCGCTTGTCCACAACCCAGAAGTCCTTTAAGCTGGCTCGGCTGGTGCAGCCTGGAGCTATCGCTGCGTTCAGGGGATGAACCCGCCATGGTTCTTTAACGCTTGATGCCAGCCGCTTTCATTGCAGTTTGTGGACCTTGAAAGAAAGGGAGAGACGTTGTGGAAATTCAGATGCCAACCATCGGCAAAGTATCTGTGGAGATTTTCGATCACATCATCTTGCCGCAGCTTGGGAAGAGGCGGCCGGAGGTGCTGACCGGGCCCCAGCACGGCGTGGACGTCGGGGTAGTGGACTTGGGCGGCGGGCAGGTGATGGTGACTACCACCGATCCTGTTTTTGTGGTTCCTCCTTACGGGTGGGAGCGCTCGGGCTGGTTTGCGGTGCACATTCTGGCTTCTGATGCAGTGACTTCAGGCCTGCCGCCCAAATACATCACCATGGATCTCAATATGCCGCTGGCTATCACCCGGGACCAGTTCGAGGCCCTCTGGAGGGTAATGCATCGGGAATGCGAGAAACTCGGCATGGCCATCATTTCCGGTCATACCGGCCGCTACGAGGGGTGCGACTACCCGATGATTGGTGATGCCACGGTCATCTGTGTGGGACCGAAAGACCAATATGTGACACCAGCAATGGCCAAAGTGAACGACCTCATTGTGGTGACCAAGGGGGCGGCCATCGAAGCGGCAGGATTGTTTGCCGTAACGTTTCCGGAGGAAGTCGCCGCAAGGTATGGGAAGCCCTTTGCCGAAGAAGCGGAAAAGATCTTCTGGCAGATGTCGGTGGTTGATGACGCGCTGACGGCAGTATCGGTAGGCGTTCGTGAAAACGGGGTGACTGCTATGCACGATGCCACCGAGTGTGGCGTTTGGGGTGGATTGTTCGAAATCGCGCAGGCCTCCGAGGTGGGGTTGGTCATTGAAAAGGACCAAATCATTGTGCAGGAGTCGGTGAGAAAGGTGTGCGACCTTTTCGGCATCGACCCCTACACCTCCATCAGTGAAGGGACGCTCATCGCCACCTGCCGTCCGCACAGGGTGAGGGAGCTACTGAGCCGACTGGAGGATAAGGGGATTCCCGCATCCATTGTGGGAGAACTAACAGATGCCCGGGAGGGTCTTCACTATTTTGAAGGTGGTCGCAAGCATTCGCTTCGCCACCCGCGCGTGGACCCGTTTTGGGCCGCCTTTGGCAAGGCAGCCTCGGAACGGAGAGCGTGACGGCCTGAAAGCGGGGTTCTGTTGTCAACCATCCATGAACGGCTGCGCGATCACCATTGTCTTCGGCAAGGGCAGGATGCGCCCCGATTGCACAACCCCTGGAACTCATAGCTCACCGGGCGAAGCCAGGAGGGCTGATCGAAAGGCAAGAAGGAGCAGCATCTTCTCAATTGCCCTCCCGAAAATACAACAGTGGCCGCTCACGGGAGCGTCAGGGCAAGATACCCGGTCTTGCCGCTCTTGTGATCAATGGCCAGGATGCTCACCGATTGGCCAGTCGGCATGGCTGCCAGGATGGCCGCCAGGTCCTCGGGGTCATCCACCCAGTCATCATCGACTTGGAGGATGAGGTCTCCTTTCCTAAACCCCAGTTTGTAAAAGGCAGTCTTGGAACCCACCTCCGTGACTGCAACCCCCTGGTCGGCTTCCAGGCTGTATTTCTCCATTTCTTTGGGGGTCAGGGGACGTACGGCGATGCCGAAACGGTCGCGCAAGGATGCGGAAAGAATCTTCCGCTGCTCGGCCTGACTGCCCACTTGAACCAGAAAGTGCTCCTTCTTGCCGTCCCGCAGGACGCCAATCTTCACCTCATCGCCAATGAGGGCGGTGGCCACATCATTACGGAATGTCCATGAATCCCGTACTTCTTTGTCCTGATAGGTGATAACCACATCTCCCTTTTTGATCCCGGCGCGGTCGGCCGGGCTCTCCTGAAATACCCCGGCTACCAGTACGCCCCTGCTGCTATAGGGCCCCAGCTTGGTCACCAGTTCCGGCGTAAGATCCTGGAGGGAGAGACCGAGCCAACCGCGCTCGACTCTTCCCTTGGCAATGAGGGCCTTGCTGACGTGCATTGCCATGTTGCTTGGAATGGCGAAGCCGATGCCTTCAGAGCCGCCGGATTCCGAGGCGATGGCGGTATTGATGCCGATCACCTCCCCGTAAAGGTTGAGCAGCGGGCCACCGCTGTTGCCCGGATTGATGGCCGCATCGGTTTGCAGGAAGTCCTGGTAACTGCTGGGATCAGTTATGCCTCGGCGGTGCTTGGCGCTGATGATACCGTGAGTCACGGTTTGATCGAGGCCCCGGGGGTGACCGATTGCGACCACCCACTGCCCGACCTCGACCTTGTCAGAATCCCCAAAGGTGGTATGGGGAAGGGATTCGCTGACGAGGATCTGGATAACGGCGAGGTCGGTCTTCGCATCAGTGCCCACGAGACTCACTGTATTGCCGGAAAAAGAGCGTCCGTCGGCCATCACTACCTCAATCTTGCTGGCTCCGGCAACCAGATGGTTGTTGGTGAGAATATGACCCTTGGTATCGACGATCACGCCGCTTCCCAGTCCGACGACTTCCTGCTTGGACTTTTTCGGCAGCTTTTTGGGCAGGTTGAAGTAACGTCTGAAGTTGGGGTCTTTTTCGAAGGGCAGCAAGGGATTGTCAATCTCCTTACGTTCGGTGACCTCGATGTGCACCACGGCGGGAATATTCTGTTTGGCAACCTGGGTGATGGCGGTGACCAAATCGACCGGCCGGCTCTGACCTGCATCCGCTTGACAAAAAGCCATGAAGCTTGCTAAGAGTGCCCCTGCCATAGAAGCAGTGAAGATGATGCGGGCCGCAGCATGCCAGCAGCGGCGGATAGTCCTTCTCACTGTGTTGACCTCCTTCGTTGGCTCAACGGGTTTCCAGCTATTCTGATCGGTACGTTGCCTGATGTAGGTTCCAGGGTTACTCACACTTTTTGGGTGCGGTGTGGTTTTCTTGAAAATCAGCAGCACCCCTGCCGCATCGGGCAGCCGGTCCCCTGCTCCAGTAAAAGATACAGAAAGCAGAGGAAACGGGTTGACAATCCAAACCCAATTCTATACACAACCAGAGAGCCCTCATAACTGTAAATGCCATGAGTTTAAGTGGAAGTGCAAGCTCAATTCACCTGCCTTCCCCAGGTTTCAGCTTCCAACTCATACCGGTAGCGCATACGAATTTCAACCAGCAGGTTCCATCCCTTATTCCCTGACCAGGCGATTAGTGTCCCAGCCCGGCGGGCAGGATTACCTGCCAGCTTGCGGGCGGTTCTCAGAGGGCGTGGTAGGGGGCATGGGCAGGTGGTCATTCAGAGTAACAGCCAGGACCAACCACGACCGAGTTGACGCCGGGTGGAGGGTTACCGTGCAGCAGCACCTGAGCTCTGAAAAAAGAGGGTCATCCGCTTTCCGCGGGTGGCAAGCAACACCAACCGGATGATCTAAGAGGAGGATCTAGCCTTGGCTTTTCAACCCAGCAAACAAGTCTATTCGGGCCGCATCAGAGAAGTGACCTTGGGTCACGGGGACAACACCATAACCATCGGTGGGAGGACCTGCTACCCCTTCCATACCTTTGAGGGCGAAGCACCCCGTTTGCCGCGGGTGGCGATGGAGGTCTGGGACAAAGACCCCTCTGAGGATTGGTCGGAGGCAGCCAAGGCGCCATTCATCGGGGTGTTGAGCGATTCTGCGGCATGGGCCAGGAAATGCGTTGCGGAATATGGCGCTGAAGCCATTGTAATTCAGACCAAGAGCGCTGATCCCAACAGTGACAATCGGCCAGCCGCCGAAATCGCCGAGGCGGTGAAGCGGGTAGTCGAGGCGGTTGACGTGCCCATCGTGATCTGGGGGGTTGCCAATCACGACAAGGATGTGGAGGTCATGCGGCTGATCTCGGAACAATGCACGGGCCAACACCTGGCGCTCTCTCCCGTCGAGGAGGGGGATTACAAGCAAATCGGGGCGGCATGCCTGGGCTATAAACATACCGTCGTCGCTTCTTCCCCCATCGACGTCAATCTTGCCAAGCAGCTGAACATTCTTCTCGGCAATCTGGGCGTGAACGCTCAGGACATCATCATCGATCCAACCACCGGCGGGCTCGGTTATGGCCTTGAATACACCTACTCGGTAATGGAGCGCATCATGCAAGCGGCCTTGACTCAGGAAGACGAAAAGCTGCAGCAGCCCATTATTGTAAACGTCGGCAACGAGGTCTGGAAAAGCAAGGAGGCCAACCTCAGCGCTGATGAAGCGCCCGAGTTGGGGGACCCCGAGACGCGGGGGATTTTGATGGAATCGGTGGCTGCGGTCGATCTGCTGCTGGCTGGAGCCGACCTGGTAGTGTTGCGGCATCCGGAGACCGTCAAGCGGATCAAGAAATTCATTGAAACAATGACCTAAGCGTGCCGTCGCCTGGAAGAACTTGCAGAACCCAATAACATCCCCAGGGAGGGGAAATGAGGTGCACCATGTCGGATGAAGAAAAAAAACTGAAACCCGTTGCTTTGGAAGGCAAGAAAGGCAAGGAAATAGATTTTCGGGACACAACCACCTGTGAGACAACCCTGCAAATGCTCCAGAAGGTGGCAGCCGACGGTCATGAGACCGCCATCAAGAGAGCTTTCGATATGAAGCCCTGCCCCATTGGGGCGGAATCTGCCTGCTGCAAGCATTGTTTCATGGGGCCTTGCCGACTCAATGCCCGCGATCCCTATTCCCGCGTAGGGGTCTGCGGCGCCACCATCGACACCATTGGCGCCCGGAATTTCGCCCGGATGGTGGCAAGCGGGGGGGCGGCCCATACCGATCACGGCATGGGGATGCTGGACGTCTTTCGGGAGGTGGTTAACGGTAAGATCAAGGGCTTTCGGATCAAGGATGAAACGAAATTACGCAATGTTGCCGCCAGCATCGGGATCGAGGTAGAGGGCCGCGAGACGACGGCGGTTGCCAAAGACCTCTATGAAGAGCTCGAAAGGACCTACACCCAGGTGGAGGGCGAAATCCCTTTCGCCAAACGGGTGCCGGCAAAAACCCTCGAAACCTGGCGCAAGCACGGCATTGTCCCCCGAGGGGCCATGCGGGAGATCATGGAAATCATGCACCGCAGCCACATGGGCGTTGACCAGGACTATGAAAATATCGTGAAGCAGTGTTCGCGCACGGCGCTGGCAGATGGTTGGGGTGGCTCCATGGTCGCCACCGAAATCTCCGACATTCTGTTCGGCACCCCCAAGCCCCTGGTGGCTGGCGTGAACATGGGGTTCCTCAAAGAAGACCAGGTGAACATCATCATTCACGGCCACGAACCGCTGCTCTTTGAAGCCATGATTGCCGTGGCCAATGACCCTGCCAACCTGGAGACGGCCAAGGCGGCGGGGGCGAAAGGGATCAATTTGCTGGGGATGTGCTGTTCCGGGGCGGAAGCCCTCGCTCGCCACGGCATTCCCCATGCCGGGAATTTTCTCAGCGTGGAACCGGTGATCGCCACCGGCGCCGTGGACGCCATGGCGGTGGATGTCCAGTGCATCATGCAGTCGCTGGCTACCCTCTCCGAATGCTATGGGACTAAATTCTTCACCACCAACCCGCGATGCAGGATCGAAGGGGCAACCCATCTCCAGTTTGATGAGCACCACCCCGAAAATTCTCCCAATCAGATCATAGCGATGGCTATCGAGCGCTTCAAGCATCGGCCGGGCCGCATTGTCATTCCCCGCCGCAAGGACATGGGGATTCACGGGTTTTCTCACGAATACATCAACTATATGTTGGGTGGTACTTTTAGGGGATCCTACACGCCCCTGAATGAAAACATTATAAACGGCCGCATTCGGGGCGTCGCGGGCGTTGTGGGTTGCACCAATCCTCGAGTGAAGCAGGATTATGTGCATGTGACCCTGGTCAAGGAACTCATCAAGAACAATGTGCTGGTGGTGCAGACCGGTTGTTCGCAGATTGCTCTCGCCAAGGCCGGCTTGATGAAACCCGACGCGGCGGTGCTGGCGGGCGACGGCTTGCGGGAAGTGTGTGAAACGGTGGGCATGCCTCCGGTTTTGAGCCTCGGCTCGTGCGTGGATAACAGTCGCATCCTGATTGCCTGCGCGGAAATGGTGCGCATCGGCGGATTGGGTGACAGCATTGCCGATCTTCCTGTGGCGGGGTGTGCGCCCGAGTACATGAGCGAGAAGGCTATCTGCATCGGGCAGTATTTCGTGGCGTCTGGCGTCTACACGATTTTCGGAGTTACCTTCCCGGTCGTCGAAGGTACCAAATTTCACCAGCTGCTGTTCGAGGGCCTCGAGGAGCAGGGCTACGGCAAGTGGGGCTTTGCCACCGATCCGTTGGAGATCGCGCGCTTGATGATTGCTCACATTGACAAGAAGCGCGCTGCGTTGGGCATCCTGGGCGAACGCGAACGCAAACTCTTCAGCATGGAGGACCGGAGAGCCGCGGAAGCATGAGCCCCTGGCGGGGGCAGGGGGGCCACGAGTCACCATGCGTCCCTGCAAGAGGAGAAAGTCGGCATGAAGCCGATGCATCGCACCAAGCTATCAAGGCAACAAAGCCCTTAAGAAAAGGAGTCAACCATGTCCAGGTTAGTCGCTTTTGCTGCCATTCAAGGCGCCTATAATATTGTTTCCAAGGCGGACGGCACGTTCAAGAAGGCGATGGATAAGTACGGTCCCAACCAGCCGTTGGCCTTCCCCAACACCGCCTATTATCTGCCCATCATCTATTCGGTGTTGGGTATTAAGGTGGAAAAGCTCGCTGACGCCGAACAGGTGATCACCCGCTGTAAAGAACTCCTGCCACCTCACATCAAGGGCAGCATCCATGTGCCCTACCTGGGACACATCCTGGATGCCGGAATGGCGGCGATTCTGGCGGAGGAAGTGGTCGAGGCGATCCGCTATGTGGAGGATCCGGATTTTTATCTACCCGGTGAAGATTGTGACGTCGAGGGAGGCCGGATCTGGCTGGGGGCTGCTGACGACACGATCATGCGCAAGCGCGGCGTCGAGTTCGTCGACGGTTCGGCACCGGGTTTTGCCGCGATCGTCGGGGCAGCGCCCGATGCGGAGACGGCCAAGATGATTGCCGAGGACTACCAGAAGAAGAACCTCTACGTCTTCATGTGTGCCAACCAGGCGGGGACCACCTTCACCCAGCAGCTCATCGACGCCGGCGTCCAGGTCGGCTGGGGTACCCGGCTGGTGCCCTTTGGCCCCGATATTTCGGCGGCAGTCTTTGCCCTCGGTTTTGCCAATCGGGCGGCGATGGCTTTCGGCGGAGTTCAGCCAGGGGACTTTCGTACGGTCTTGAAATACAATAAGGATAGAATCTTTGCCTTTGTGAACGCGTTGGGCGAAGTGAATGCGGAATGGGCCGCCAATGCTTCCGGTGCTATTAACTGGGGCTTCCCGACCATTGCCGATACGGATATTCCTGAAATTCTCCCGACTGGCATCTGCACCTATGAACATGTCGTTTCGAACGTTCCTCATGACCAGATGACGGCCAAATCCATCGAGGTCCGCGGCCTCAAAGTGAGTGTCACCGAAATTCCCATTCCCATTGCCTACGGCCCGGCGTTTGAGGGCGAACGGGTGCGCAAGGACGACGTTTATCTGGAGTGCGGCGGTGGCAGGACGCCCTGCTGTGAGCTGGTGCGAATCGCCGACATGGATGCGGTGGAGGATGGGCGGGTGGACGTCCTCGGTCCGGACATCAAGGACCTCAAGCCCGGCGACCGTCTCCCTCTGGCCGTGGTGGTCGAGGTGGCGGGTCGCAAGATGCAGGAAGACTATGAACCGATCCTCGAACGGCAGATCCACCACCTGGTCAATTATGCTCAGGGGGTCATGCACATCGGACAGCGGGATATTGCCTGGTATCGCATCGGCAAACAGGCGGTGGAGAAGGGATTTACGCTCGAACACATCGGCAAGATCCTCCATGCCAAATTCCACCAGGATTTCGGTGCGATCTTCGATAAATGCCAGGTGAAGATCTACACGGATGAGGCGAAGGTGGCGGAAGTGCTGCCCATTGCCCAGCACGCCTATGGGGCCCGAGACGAACGCATCGAAGGGATGACCGATGAGGCCACGGAAACCTATTACTCCTGCACACTCTGCCAGTCCTTTGCGCCCACCCATGTGTGCGTCATCAGCCCGGAACGGACCGGGTTGTGCGGTGCCTATAACTGGCTGGACTGCAAGGCTTCCAACGAAATCAACCCCACCGGACCCAACCAGCCCATCCAGAAGGGCGAGACTATGGATGCGAAACTGGGCAACTGGAAGGGGGTGAACGATTTTGTTTTCAAAGCCTCCCGGCAGTCCATCTCCAGCTACAATTTCTACAGCATTGTCTACGATCCCATGACCACCTGTGGCTGTTGCGAGTGCATCGCCGCGATTCTGCCGATGTGTAACGGGATCATGACGGTCAATCGGGACTTTCCGGGGATGACTCCCAGCGGGATGAAATTCACCACCCTGGCTGGCACTATCGGCGGCGGTAATGTGACGCCAGGGTTTGTGGGGCACAGCAAGTACAATGTCACGCAGCGCAAGTTCATCCTGGGTGACGGTGGCCTGCAGCGGCTCGTCTGGATGCCGAAGATGCTCAAAGAGGAGCTGCGGGAACGACTGCTAAAGCGCGGCGAAGAAATCGGGATTCCCAACTTCATCGATATGATTGCTACCGAGGAGCAGGGCGTCAGTGAGGATGAAATCTATGCCTTTCTGGAACAGGTTGGGCATCCGGCGTTAACCATGGAATCGCTACTGGGATAAGGTGCGGTAAGAGTCTTGCAGCACGACAGGGTGGGTGAGGCGCGTCTGTTTGCGCTACCACCCACCGGCTGGCCAGTGTTGGGGGTTCCTTGGCCTGACCCGAGTTCCCGGTATTTGACCACTATCTCTTACAGCGCTCAATCAAGATAAGGAGAGAAGCATATGGGCTTGACGGGTATTCAGATCTTTAAGCTGCTTCCCAAAACCAACTGCGGTGAGTGCGGGGTGCCCACGTGCCTGGCTTTTGCCATGAATCTGGCGGGTGGCAAAGCTGAATTGGATAAGTGCCCCTACGTCTCGGATGATGCCAAGGAGAAGCTCGCGGCGGAATCGGCGCCACCGATTCGGCCGGTTACCATTGGAACGGGAGATTATGCGGTTAAGGTGGGCGGTGAGACCGTCCTGTTCCGGCACGAGAAGACCTTTGTCAATCCTCCGGGGCTGGCGGCGGTGGTCAGCACCGATGAGGATGAGGCTTCGGTGAACGGCAAGCTGGAACGTTTCAAGGCCTGTCAGTATGACCGGGTGGGGCTCAAGTTGCGAGCGGAGATGTTTGTCGTGCAGGACACGGCGGGAGAGGCGGATGGCTTTACCGCCCTGGCCCGCAAAGTTGTCGACGGAACGGGTGCCAGCCTCATTCTCAAATCGGACCGGGTGGAGGCGCTCAGGGCCGCTGCCATGGCCCTCAAAGACCGCAAGCCGCTGCTCTATGCGGCGACTTCGGCCAATGCCGAAGCCCTCGGCGAACTGGCCAAAGAAGTGGCCTGTCCCTTGGCCGTTAAAGGGGACGGAAGCATCGACAGTGTCATTGCGCTCACCGAAAAGCTGACCGGCATGGGTCTCAAGGACCTGGTCATCGATACGGGCAACCGCGATCTGAAGAAGGTCTTTGAAGACCAGGTGCTGATCCGCCGGGCAGCCCTGAAGGACCGCTTTCGCCCGCTGGGATTCCCTACCATCATCATGGCCAATGAGATGGCCGACAATTTGATGGATGAGACGCTGGTTGCGGCAACGTTCATTGCCAAGTATGGGGCGCTGATCGCCCTGAGCGATTTTCAGCCGCATGCCCTCTTCCCGCTGTTTCTCGAACGGCTCAACATTTATACCGATCCGCAACGGCCCATGACGGCCGAGCAGGGAATTTACCCGATCAACAACCCCGATGAAAACTCGCCCGTGCTGGTGACATGTAATTTCTCACTGACCTATTTCATCGTCTCGGGGGAGATCGAGTCCAGCCGGGTGCCGTCGTGGCTCTGTGTGCAGGACACGGAAGGCCTGTCGGTGATGACGGCGTGGGCGGCCGGCAAGTTTTCCGGGGAATCGGTGGGGACCTTCATCAACAAGTGCGGCATCAAGGACAAGGTCAAGCATCGGAACATCATCATTCCGGGTTATGCCGCCGGGATCAGTGGGGAACTCGAAGAGGAACTCGGGGGCTGGACGGTGACGGTTGGCCCGCGTGAGGCGAGTCAGATTCCGAAGTTCCTGAAGGTCTGGAAAGCCTAACAAGGCCGCGAGAACGGCCGGCGGGAAAGTGCGAAAGGGAGGGAAAAGGCAATATGAAGCTCATTGGTGAGAATCTCAATATTATGAGCAAGAAGTATGGCAAGGCGTTGAAAGAACGCGATGCCAGGACCTTACAGGAACTGGCCGTGCAGGAAGCGGAAGCGGGCATGGATTGGATCGACCTCAATATCGGCCCGGCGGGAAAAACCGGCGAGGAACTGATGAGCTGGCTGGTGCCGGTGATCCATGAGGTCGTGGATTTGCCTCTGGCCCTGGATACCTCCAATATCAAGGCTATCGAAGCCGGTCTCAAAGTCCATAAGAAGGGACGCCCCCTGATCAACTCGATCATGGTCCGTCCCGAACGGATGGACGCCCTGCTGCCACTTGCCGCTCAGTACGATGCCGACTTTGTGGGGCTGCTCTGGGGACCGGAAGGGATGCCCCGGGATGAGAACGAGCGCGGGGCGCTTTGTGCGGAGCTTGTATTCAAGGCCACTGGTGAATTCGGAATTGCCCCCGAACGGATGCTCATCGATCCCATTCAAACCCCGGTAAATGTGCAGCAGGGGCAGATCATGAGCGTGCTGGAGTTCATGAAGATGTTTGACGACATTGCCCCAGGCTGTCGCAGCACCATCGGCCTCTCGAACGTGTCCAACGGGCCGCCCGAACACCTGCGGCCCATTCTCAACCAGGTCATGCTCATCATTTGGAAGCGCTACGGGCTCTATTCCGCTATCGTCGATTGCTTCGATACCCCTCTTCACGAGATCGCCCGCGGCCAGCGGCCCGAGCTGGAAGCCCTGGTTGCAAAGGTGGAGGACGGTGAACCGCTTGATGTGTCAAAATTATCCAAAGAAGAGATTGACTATGTGAAGACCACGAAAGTCATTCTTGGACATACACTCTTTTCGGATTCCTGGCTTGAGGTGTAGTCTCTGTTTTTTCTGAGTTCGCAATCCCCTGGGCCTCCCCTTTGCCGGAGGAGGTAGGGGCATGAGGACCGACTTGATCGGATATTGAACGCGCACCTGCAGCAGTTCGAAGAAAGGCAGACACCTTGACATCGAGCCCATTGCAGTATCGACTTCATTGCTGGTATGATGCCGAACCACGGAGAATCGGTATTAACAACCTGCCTGGTCGTCAGTTCACATGAAGAATGAACGCTCATTCGAGTAAGAGGGGAGACGAGAAGATGGCGCCTAAGTATGTCTACTTTTTTGGAGGAGGAAGTGCTGATGGCAATGCAGAGATGAAGGCCCTGCTTGGTGGCAAAGGAGCCAACCTGGCGGAAATGGCGAATCTGGGCTTGCCCGTGCCCCCCGGCTTCACGATCAGCACTGAAATCTGCAGCTATTACTATAAACACAATGGTGAGTATCCTCCGGAATTGAAGGGGCAGGTCGAGGATGCCCTGCACAAGCTGGAGGAACTGATGGGACGTCGCTTCGGCGACCCGGAGAATCCCCTCTTGGTCTCGGTTCGCTCGGGAGCAGCGAGCAGTATGCCCGGGATGATGGACACGGTCCTGAATCTCGGTCTTAACGATTCAACGGTCGAGGGAATCGTCCGGCAAACGGGGGACGAACGGTTTGCCTACGACTGCTACCGCCGATTTGTGAACATGTACGGGGACGTAGTGCTGGGGCTCAAACCGGAATCCAAGGATGAGCATGATCCCTTTGATGTGATTCTTGAGGAGATGCGCAAGAAGCGTGGCGTAGAATTCGACAATCAGCTCAGCGCCAGCGATCTGAAGGAGCTTGTGGAGCGCTACAAAGCACTCATTCGGGAGCGCAAACACCTGGAATTTCGCCAGGACCCCATGGACCAGCTGTGGGGGGCGATAACGGCCGTCTTTGGCTCCTGGAACAATCCCCGCGCCATTGCCTACCGGGAGTTGAACAATATTCCTGAGCATATGGGCACCGCGGTCAACGTCCAGGCCATGGTGTTCGGCAACATGGGAGAGGACTGCGGGACCGGCGTGGCCTTCACCCGTAACCCGGCAACGGGAGAAAACGTCTTTTACGGGGAGTATTTGATGAATGCCCAGGGTGAGGATGTGGTGGCCGGGATCCGGACCCCGGAACCCATCAACAAGCACCAGAAGGGTGACAGCAACGAAACATCCCTGGAAGAGGAGATGCCGGAAATCTATAGCCAGCTCGAGGGCATTCGCACCAAGCTGGATCGCCACTATCGCGACATGCAGGACATTGAATTCACCATCGAGAGAGGGAAGCTGTGGATGCTCCAGACCCGCACCGGAAAGCGCACCGGATTTGCCTCCTTCAAGACCGCCGTCGACATGGTGCGGGAAGGCATTATCAGCAAGGAAGAGGCTCTCTTACGGGTTGACCCGGATCAGATGAATCAGCTGTTGCGCCCGACTTTTACCCCTAAAGCCAAACAGGAAGCGGAAAGAGACGGTGCCATGCTGGCTCGAGGGCTGGCAGCCGGTCCGGGTGCGGCCACGGGGCGGGTCGTCTTCAACGCGGCGGATGCTGAAGAATGGGCCAAGCGTGGGGAGGTTGTCATTCTGGTTCGGCTGGAAACCTCTCCCGATGATATTCGTGGCATGCACGCTTCCCGCGGAATCCTCACCGCCCGGGGGGGAATGACCTCGCACGCGGCCTTGGTAGCCCGCCAGATGGGGAAGGTCTGTATCGTCGGCTGTGGGGCGCTCGAGATCGATTATCGAGGCCGCCGCATGACCATCGGCGACCGCGTTATTCGTGAGGGACAGTACCTTTCCTTGGATGGTACGGCAGGAGAAGTCTTTGCGGGGCAAATCCCGACCCGGCCGTCTGAAATTCTGCGGGTGCTCATCGACAAGAGCCTTGCTCCCCAACGCTCGCAGGTCTACCAGGACTATGTCGCGCTGCTCGGCTGGGCCGATGAATTCCGGCGCCTGGAGATCTGGACCAATGCCGACCAGGCGAACCAGGCCGAAGAAGCCATTGCCTTTGGTGCGGAAGGAATCGGGCTGACCCGAACGGAGCATATGTTTTTTGAAGGCAACCGCATCGACGCCGTGCGGCAGATGATTCTCGCCGAGGATCACGAGGGTCGGGAGCGGGCGCTGGCTACCCTCCTGCCCATGCAGAAGGAGGACTTTAAGGGCCTCTTCCGCGTCATGCGCGGTCGGCCGGTGACTATCCGAGCCTTGGACCCACCGCTGCACGAGTTCCTGCCCCATGATGAACGCGATGTTCAGAAGCTGGCGAATCAGATGGGAATCTCCTTTGAGCAGCTCCACACCAAAGTGACCAGCCTGCATGAAGCCAATCCCATGCTGGGCCATCGAGGCTGCCGCCTCGGCATTGTTTATCCTGAAATCACGACCATGCAGGCACGGGCCATCCTGGAAGCGGCCTGTGAAATCGTTAAGGAAGGGATCGATGTGCACCCCGAGATCATGATTCCTCTGGTGGGTCATGTGAACGAATTGAAAAACCAGCGGGAAGTTGTGGATACCATTGCCAGGGAAGTCATGGAGGAGTTTGGTGTCCAATTGGAATACCGGGTCGGAACCATGATCGAAGTTCCACGCGGTGCGCTGACCGCCGACCAGATTGCGGAAGTGGCCGAGTTCTTCTCCTTCGGGACTAATGATCTCACGCAGACGGTCTACGGCATCAGCCGGGATGATGCGGGTAAGTTCCTGCCGCCTTATCTGACCCATAAAGTCTGGGAACACGATCCTTTCGACCGGTTGGATCAGGTTGGGGTGGGAGGCTTGATGGAAATCGCCGTGAAAAAAGGGCGTTCCATCCGACCCGATCTGAAGATCGGCATCTGTGGAGAGCATGGGGGCGAGCCCTCCTCGGTCGAGTTCTGCCATCGTATTGGCCTCGATTATGTCAGTTGTTCTCCCTACCGCATCCCCGTGGCAACTCTGGCTGCCGCTCAGGCTGCCATCAAGGAAAAGCGTTCTAAGAGTCAAGTGACCGGAGCTTAGTGACTGCAAGCATAAGGAGACGACTGTGGAAAAGCCCATTCGTTTGCGCCGTTCAACCCTCTCCGTGCCGGCCAATCGGGAAAAGATGGTCGTGAAAGCCTTCACCCTGCCCACCGATGTTCTCATGCTCGACCTCGAAGACAGCGTTCCAGTGCCGGAAAAGGAGGAGGCTCGCAAGCGGGTCATCGCTGCCTTCAAAGAACAGGACTGGAGTGGTAAGGTCCGCTGCTATCGCATCAACGGCATGGATACGCCCTTTGCCTATCGCGATCTCGTCGATATCGTGGAAGCGGCCGGGGACGCCATTGATGTCATTGTCATTCCCAAGGTGAATGACGCCGCTGAAATCAAAGCCATCGACTATCTCCTGACCCAGATCGAGATGCGCATGGGCTTTTCCAAGCACATCGGGCTGGAGGCTTCCATTGAAACCGCCGAAGGGATGCTCAAGGTCGGTGAGATCGCCTTCAGTTCCCCACGCCTTGAAACGCTCGTCTTTGGAGTGGCCGACTACAGTGCTTCCCTCACCATGATGAGCAAAGGCATCAGTGGCCATGGCGACGTGGAGGATTTCTATCCCGGGCATCGCTGGCATTTTCCGCTCAGCCGCATGGTGATGGCTGCCAAGGCGGCGGGACTGGCGGCCATTGACGCCCCTTACGGGGACTACAAGGACCCGGAAGGGCTGCGACGCTCCTGTATCCTGAGCGCTGCCCTCGGCTACGACGGAAAATGGGTCATTCATCCTGATCAGATCGAAATCATTAATGAAATGTATACCCCTCCGCCTGACGATGTGGAGCGTTCGCAACGGATCCTGAATGCCTATCAGGAGGCTCAAAAAGCGGGATGCGGTTCCCTTGCCATCGATGGCAAGATGGTCGACGCCGCTTCCATTCGGGTGGCCAGGGTGACCTACTCCCAATGGGAAGCCATCCGTGCGCGCAAGGGTTAGGAGGTGTCCGAGAGACACCATCGATGCAGTTCAACCACCTGACCATCGACGAGCGCTCACAAACGACTGCAGAGATGCATGCTGAATGCATGGCGCGTTTCTCGCAAGTAAAGAAACTGGTTTGTTTCTCAAATGCACTCAAGCCCAGGGCCAGGGGGCGGCAACCAGCATAACACGGGAGGCAGGTCCGGTGTCGCCTCCCGCTTCCGCTCCCGACCTGGGATGGGAATGGCTTGAAGGTGTCCGCTGTGGCTGATAGAGAGCTTTCTGGTCCTGGTTCCTTATCGGAAGAATCCCTGCCGCACCATCACGAACTCCAAATCTTGTTCCAGATCTCCTCCGCGCTCCAGAGCTCTCCGCGCCTGGAAGATGTTCTGCAGCGCGCTCTGGTCGCCATTCTCAGTACTCTCAGGCTTAAAATGGGGGCGATCTACCTGGTCAAAGACATCGCCGAGGATCAGTGGCTGCTGGAACTCGCCGCCCATTACGGATTTCCGGCGGCCGTCGTCAATGCCATCCAGGCCATTAGCGTTCCTCCTGAGGTAATGAGTCGTTTCGGCTACCATCGAATGGTACACTGGGTACCCGTGAGCAGGTTGTTCTTTGCTCAACTCCGGGAACGGATGCATGACGCAGGGGTCAATGAGGTTATCTGTATCCCGCTGAAGAACCAGCAGCATATCCTGGGCTTGCTCTACGTTACCAACGAAGGTCATCTTCAGATTCGGTCAGAGCGAAGCGAGTTCCTCACCGCCATCGGTAATCAGCTGGGCGTGGCCATCGAAAATGCCCAGCTGTTCGAATCCATCGAGCGGGCCCGGAGCGAGCTTGAAATCAGTTTCGATGCAATCCAGCACAGTTTTTTTCTGGTCAACAATCAACTGCGGATTTTTCGTGTCAATCGCACTTGCGAGCAGGTTTACGGGAGGAAGAAAGAGCTGATTGGCAAGAAATACACCCGCGTGCTCTACGGCCAGGACCAGCCTCCACCGGAATGCCCCATCTGGGCGTCACTCTGGGGAGGGCAGCCGGTGCAGCGGGAGGGACCTCATCCCCGCTGGGGGGGCTACTTTCACTACTACGCTTTTCCCGTCCTGAACACGGATGGTGATGTCGAGCGAGTGGTCTATTATGAAAAGGACATCACCGAAGAACGGAAGTTGGAGCATCGGCTGCAACAGACCGAGAGACTGAAGGCTCTGGGCACACTCGCCGCCGGAATTGCCCATGAAATCCGCAATCCCCTGGCAACCATCAATTTCAATACTCAGATGTTGCAGCGCGAACTGAACCTGGACAGTGCCCAGCAGCAGATGTTTGAGGACGTTTTTCAGCAGATCAAGAAGATCGATCGCATTGTCCAGCAGGTACTGAGCTTTGCCAAGCCTCGCGAACCCCAGTTTCTGCCTTATCACATCAATGATATTGTGTCCTACTGCCACGACCTGGCTAAGGCGCATCTGCGCAAGACCAACACCGAGGTGCTGTTCGACCTTTCCGTGGAGCTGCCCATGTTGGTGGTGGATTTCAACCAGGTCGGCCAGGTGATCATCAACCTGATGATCAATGCCATTGAGGCCATGCCGGAAGGGGGAGTTCTGTCCATTCGAACGCGCTTCCAGGAGGAACCCGAGGCGATCGTGCTGGAGGTGGTGGACACCGGTCAGGGCATTCTCGAGGAAGACCGCGACCGCATCTTCGATCCTTTTTTTACAAGGAAATCGGAAGGGACGGGCCTGGGTCTGAGCATTTCCCGGCAGATCCTGGAAAAGCATGGGGCCTTCATCGAGATGGATTCCCAAGTGGGGGAGGGAACCACCTTCCGCATTATCTTCCCATTCACTTCTTATGCTCATGCCACTGAGGTTGACACCAAGCATTGACCATGGATGTCACTGAGGGTGACGATGAACACCAAGGCACGGCTCTTGATTGTGGATGACGATCCGGACGTGCTCAACATGCTCCGGGAGCTCCTGGCGGGCGACGGCTATGAAGTGGTCAGCGCCGTCAACGGCCGGGACGGACTCCACAAGGCGACCGAAGTCAACCCTGATGTCATCCTGTCAGATGTGATCATGCCCGAGATGAACGGCCTTGAACTATGCCAACGACTCCGTGACGATCCCCTGCTCGCCGAAGTCCCTATCATTCTGCTCACGGGGCTGGCCAACAGTGAGGACTACGTGGCGGGGCTGCGAGCGGGGGCGGACGACTTCATCTCGAAGCCCTTCGAACGTGTCAAATTGCTTGCCCGGGTGGGCGCGGTGGTGCGCCTGAATCGTTACCGGCGATTGGTGGAAGAGCGTGCCCGGTTCGAACGGCTGATCGAGCTGTCTCCTGATGGTATCCTGATGGTGGCCCCGGACGGTGCCCTCGAGATGGCCAATCTGGCCGCGCTGAGAATGCTGCGCCTGTCCCGCGGCCAGAACGGTCTCCTGCAGGGGAAGAACCTTGGTGATTATGTTCTGAGAGCTCACGTCGGCGATCTTATGGGCTTGCTCGGCAAAGCAATTGCGGCACCGGAGGCTATCTTCCGGCAGGAAGCGATCCTGGCAGGGGCCGACGGAACTGAATTTCCCGCTGAAATAGCTGTCGGTTACTGTGCCTGGCAGGGTCATCCGGCGGTGCAGCTGGTGGTGCGTGACATCACTGAGCGCAAAGCTGCCGAAGAAGCAATCCGGCGTGCTCATGCGGAATTGACCCAGGCCTGTGACCACTCCCTTGATGGCTGGTCGCGGGCCCTTGAACTGCGAGACCGCAATATGGTTGGTCACGCCCAGCGGGTTGCGGAGCTCACTTTCCGCCTGGCCCAGGTGATGGCAGTGCCCGAGGATGAGCTCATTCATATGCGGCGGGGTGCGCTCCTGCACGACATCGGCAAGATGGGTATCCCCGACCGCATTCTCCAGAAGCCTGGTCCCTTGACCGACGATGAATGGGACATCATGCGCCAGCATCCTGCCTACGCGTTCGAAATGCTTGCCCCCATTGCCTATCTACGCCCGGCTCTGGATATTCCCTGTTACCACCATGAGCGATGGGATGGCGGAGGGTATCCGCACGGCCTGAAGGGTCGGGAAATCCCCCTGGCAGCGAGGATCTTCGCGGTGGTCGACATTTGGGATGCCCTCTGCTCGACCCGTCCCTACAGCAACGGTTGGTCCAGAAAGGACGTTCGCCAACACCTCCAGGATCTCGCCGGGACTCACCTGGACCCCGATGTGGTGAGGGAGTTCCTGAACCTCGAGGCGACCCTCACCGAGGCGCAGGAATCCCTCCCCAACACCCTGTGACGCCATCATTTGCCGATGCAGAAGTCGGAAAAAATGCGATCCAGCACCGCATCGTCCTGGACGAGCCCCAGAATTGCCTCAAGCGACCGGCGGGCGGTGTTGAGTTCGATACTGACCAGTTCCCTGTAGCGGTCTTCCCGGAGTAGTTCCCGGGAGTTGGCAAGGGCTGCAAGAGCTTGTTCCAGGCATATTTTATGGCGCTGGTTGGGAATGATCAGGGAGCGCCCTCTTGCCAGAGGATTCTGCAGATAGGACTTGGTCAGGTACCCCCGAAGAGCCTCCACCTCGGGCGGCTTCAGCACTGACAGAGAAAGAATCGGCGCCTGACGGCCGAAACGCTCCTCAACCTCATCGAGGGACACTTGCGGTGGGAGGTCGGCTTTGTTCAGGAGCACAAGATAGCGCTTGGAGGTGATCCGGGCGAAGACGGCATCATCTTCCCGGGTCAGGGGCCGGCTGGCATCAATCAGCCACAGGACGACGTCTGCATCCTCGACCGACTGGAACGTCCGTTCGATTCCGAGGGATTCGATGGCATCGGGTTGCTGACGAATTCCCGCCGTATCCAGGACCCTTACCAGAACCCCGGCAAGGATGAAGCTGTCTTCGACAATATCACGGGTTGTTCCCGGAAAGGGGGTGACGATCGCCCGGTCTTTCCTGAGTAGAGCGTTGAGGAGGGAGGATTTCCCGACATTGGGTTTGCCAACGAGAACGATGGTAAACCCTTCGCGCAAGACGCGCCCTTCCTGGTAACCGGCGAGAGCCTCCTGGAGGGGACGGAGGAGTTCGTCCTCGATCATTTCAACGAGCAGGGCCGACGGGTAGGGCTCTCCGTCCAGATCCTCGCTGAAATCGAGTGAAGCTTCAAGGGCGGCCTGCAATCCCAGGACAGTCTCCCGCCAGGCCCGGACCTTCTCGCTGAAATCGCCTCGCAACAGACGGTTGGCGACCATGAGTGCCTGTTCCGAGCGGGATCGCACCACCTCGATAACGGCTTCTGCCTGTGACAAATCGAGGCGCCCATTAAGAAAGGCTCGGCGAGTGAACTCCCCCGGTTCGGCAAGGCGGGCCCCGGCCGCCATCACCAGCGTCAGGATCTGGTTCAGGACCGCGTAGCCACTATGGCAGTTGATCTCAACCACGTCCTCGCAGGTATACGTGTGCGGCGCCGCCATGTAGCTTAACAGCACTTCATCGACCAGTTGGCGTGGCTCGGAGAGCTGGATCCACCCGTAATAGAGGTGGTGGGATTGGAGGGGAAAGCCGGAATGGGCCGGCCGGAACAACTTTTCGGCAATCGCCGCCGCCTCGGGACCGCTGATCTTGATGATCCCAATTCCCCCCTCCCCGACAGGAGTGGCGATGGCGCAGATGGTATCGTCAGTCAGTTTCAGGTCCATCGTGCGAGCAGAGCCTGCCGACGGGACGGCTGTCATTCCTGGGCGACGGCTTTTTCAGGCTTCTTACCTTTTCTAACCGGATAGATGACCACGCGGCGCAGATTCCCTTCCCCTTTGCTCTTGGTTCGAACTTCGAGATCTTCCTTCAGGGCCAGATGAATGATGCGCCGATCCTGGGCATTCATGGGGCCGGTGGTCAAGGAACGATGGGATTTCTTGACCTTGTCGCAGAGTTGCTGGGCCAGTTCGGTGAGGCTCGATTCTCGTTTAGAGCGATAGTTCTCGGTATCGACAATCACCGCCACGTTTTCACCAACCTCCCGGTGGAGGATTTTGGTCACCAGGTGTTGCAGGGCGCCCAGGGTTTTGCCCCGCTTGCCAATGAGCAAACCGGTGCCGTTACTGATGATATTCAGGTAGACTTGATCCTCACGCATCTCTGCTTCGATGACCGTTGGCAGGTCCACATGCTTCAGGATTTCCGCCAGAATCTCCTTGCCGCGATCGGGTGCGCCCTCGGCACAGAGCGCTTTCGTGGTGACCCGAATCCGGGCCTTCCTTGCGCCGACGATCCCGAAGATCCCCGACGATCCCTTGGAAAGGATTTCAAATTCAAGCTTTTCTCGAGGCAGATTGAGTTTTTGGCATGCCACTGCGATGGCATCCTCGACGGTCTTTTCTTCAATTTCAAGTACGGACATGCTTTCCTCCGTATGTTTTCCAAACCTGGCGCAGTGTCGCAACCGTGAAGCGGGGGAGATCGTAGATGGCACCATCCGGAACGCCACTCCCCGTTCCCCTCGAGTCTGGTGGGGGCGGCTGCCGAATGGCATCCGGCTACGCAGTGCGGTTGATCCAGTACTGCTGCACGATGGACAGGATGTTGTTCACTAACCAATATAACACAAGACCTGAAGGAAAGTTGATAAAGAAAACGGTGAAAATCAGGGGCATCAGCAGCATGATCTGCTCCTGGCGCGGGTCTCCGCTCGAAGGAGTCATCTTCTGCTGAGCGAACATGGACGCTCCCATAAGGAGTGTCAGGACCGGGATGCCTCCCAGGTACGGAATCGGGATGCCGATGTCCAGCCGGTCCGGGGCGGTGAGATCATTGATCCACCAGAGGAACGGCTCATGCCTGAGTTCGACCGCGGCATTGAGCATGTTGTAGAGAGCGATAAAAACCGGGATTTGCAGGAGCATGGGGAGGCAGCCGCCCATGGGATTCACTTTGTAGGTTTTGTACAATCCCATGAGTTCCTGGTTGAGCTTTTCCCGGTCGTCCTTGTACTTCTCGCGGACCTGGGCGATTTTGGGCTGGATCTTCTTCATCGCCTGCATGGACTGGAAGCTTTTCTGCGTGAGCGGCCAGAAGACAATCTTGATGAGAATGGTCAGCAGGATAATAGCGACCCCATAATTGTGAACATAATTATAGAACCACTTCATCACATAGACTGCAGGTTTGGCCAGAAACCAGAACCAGCCGTAATCGACGGCTGCGGCCAGATGGTGTTCGGCCTGGTCCAGGTGATCCAGTTCCTTGGGACCAATATAGAGACGAAGCTTAAAGGTCTTCTCCTGTCCGCCTCCAAGCTGGAAAGGCTCGGTCAAATAGACCACCTGCATCAACCCGCGCGCTGCATCCAGGACCCGCGGAATCACCTCGTAGCCTTGTTCCTCCAGAGGGATGAGCGCCTGGAGAAAGAAGTTGTCGCCATATCCCACCCAATCCAGGGGCGGCTTGAAGATTCTTGGCGTTTTCTGAAGATCGTTCAGATCGAAGAGCGTGCGGGAACCCTTTTCGCCCGTCGCTAGCTGCGACCGATTGTACGAACTCTCGTCTTTGAGGTCGACCAGGGGCTGAAAGTAGAAGCTGATCCCCATTTGATCCGTCAGAGGAGTCGGGGAAAGATTCTTGAGCCGAAGGTCCAAATCAATGACGTAGCTGTCGGGCTTGAAGGTGAAAACCTTGGTGAGGCTGACTTCACCGGGAATTTCGCGAGATAGCGAGAGTTCCTCGGGGTTAGCGGACGGGGTCAGAGTCAGCTCGGAGGTGGCCGGACCGAGAAACGGGCTCGTTGAGAGCTGCCAGGCCTGATGGTGGAGAAGGTCCACCGACAGTGGCAGATAGCCGCTTCCTTGCGAGGAGATCATCTCCACGGGGGGGGCAGCAGCGTCCACCGTCTGCCGAAAGGTCTTCAACTGAAAGGAATTCAAACGCCCGCCGGGGGACAGCAGCTGGGCGCGATAGAGAGGCGTCTCCAGGATCCATTTGTCGAAATGTTGATCAAGGCGAATGGTGTGCTCCTGGGGCAGGGCGTCGGGCGTAATGGCCGGAGGGAGTTCCGACGGTTGCACTTTGGGCTGAGTTTCAGCAGGGCCGGGAGCGACCGCATCGGTTTGCTGCTGGTGGTGTGGTTCCGGAGTTCGCAGCAGCCCTGAAAAGAAATACTCCCAAAACACCAGTACTAACAGTGAAAGGATAAAAGCGAGCAGCGCTCTCTTTTCCATCTAACAACACTCCCTTTTTAGATCGGGTGAGGTATCCGGTCGGGGTTGGACTACCGGATCATAACCACCGGGGTGGAACGGGTGGCAGCGAGTCAGCCGTTTCATGCCCATGACGGTGCCTGTCAAAGGCCCATAGAGTCTAATCGCGTCATGCAGATACTGGGAACAGGTGGGGTAAAACCGACAGGAGGAGACTTTAAGGGGGGAAAGCATCACTTGGTAGATACGGATAAGAAACAGCAGCAGTCTTCGGATCATGCAGACCGACCATCCCGCTTCGCAAACACTGCGAGAAGCTCCTTTGCCATATCCTTTGACGAAAGCCTTTCTGCCCCCGGTCGTGCAATGATGACCAAGTCTTTCCCCGGCATTGGCAGCAGGTGTTTATGCAGGCGAAACCATTCCCGGAGCCGCCGTTTGATAAGGTTCCGCTTCACTGCATTCCAGAAGCGCTTCTGCACCACCAGTCCCAAACGGTGGTGGGGCAATCCGTTTTCAGCATAATTGAACCCGAAGTGGAGTGTCTTCAGCCGCCTGCCGACGCTCTTCACCCGCGAAAAGTCGGATGATGACCGCAACCTCTCGTGAGGCCTGAAGCGACTCGGTCCGTTCAAGGACCCTCTCCTTCCACACGCTGCTGAGGTGACCGAGCAGACCGAATCGACACAAGGCCGTTCACGATACGCTGAGACGCTTGCGCCCTCGAGCCCGCCGTCGCTTGAGGACAGCTCTCCCCGATTTGGTGGACATTCGTTCCAGGAACCCGTGGGTTCTCTTCCTCTTAATATTGCTAGGTTGAAATGTCATTTTCATGGAATTTTACCTGGTAACTCCTGATTGATTGAAAACCTAATTATCGGCAACCGGCGCCTGTGGGCGATCACGACCATCCTGGGTGAAAGTCGAGCCATACAGCCCCGTTCCATCCTGCGAAAATGCATTCTATAGTCGGATTTTGCTTTTATTGTCAAGGTGCAAAGCAGCAGGGCTGGGAGTTATTTGAAAAAGTTCGGCTTCAGCACGGCCCTGATACGAGCGGGAGGCTTCGAAAGAGCCATGAACCTCTGGTGCAGGGATCCGTTGCAAGGTCTTCCGGCGAAGCCGGCAAGGAATTTCACCAACATTCTTGAGATCCCGCCTTTTCCGAGAATGTCGGAATTTGAGCGTTCTGCAAACGGCGCCATTTTCCTAATTGAAGATACTGCCATCGCGTGCTATGAATTGGGCGCTCTTGAACCCTGTGTTGAAAGGAGATGGTGGCTGATGGTTTGGGATCGCATTCTGGGCTGGTTCTCCAATGATCTGGCGATTGACCTTGGTACCGCCAACACGCTTGTCTATGTGCGAGATAAGGGGATTGTTCTTTGTGAACCTTCCGTCGTGGCGGTCCGCAAGGATGAGCGGGGGGCCAACCGGGTGCTGGCGGTCGGCAAGGATGCCAAGCTCATGCTGGGCAAGACGCCGGGCAACATCGTCGCCATTCGTCCCATGAAGGATGGGGTGATTGCGGATTTTGAAGTTGCTGAAGCGATGATTCGTTATTTCATCAGGAAGGTCCATAACCGGCGCAACCTGGTCAGGCCGAGGATTATCGTCTGCATTCCCTCCGGGGTGACGCAGGTGGAACGGCGGGCGGTCAGGGAATCAGCCGAATCGGCAGGGGCAAGAGAGGTCTACCTCATTGAGGAGCCCATGGCGGCTGCGATCGGGGCTGGTCTGCCCATCACCGAACCCGTCTGTAACATGGTGGTGGACATTGGTGGTGGTACCACCGAAGTAGCGGTTATTTCCCTTGCCGGCATTGTCTTCAGCCGGTCCGTGAGGGTCGGGGGCGACAAGATGGATGTGGCCGTGCTGCAGCACATCAAGCGTCGATATAACCTCTTGATTGGCGAGCGAACGGCGGAGCAGATCAAGACCAGCATTGGCAACGCCTATCCCGTGGGCGAGCGGGAGACCATGCTCATCAAAGGCCGGGACTTGGTGAGCGGCATCCCCAAGACGGTTGAGATCAATTCCGACGAGATCAGGGAGTCCATTCAGGAACAGATCGACTCTATTGTTGAAACCATTAAAGTGGCGCTCGAGCAAACCCCTCCCGAGCTGGCCGCCGATATTGTGGATCGCGGCATTGTTTTGACCGGTGGCGGGGCTCTTCTGAAGGGGCTTGATCATCTGCTGCGGTTGGAGACAGGGCTACCCATAATGCTGGTAGAAGATCCCCTTACCACCGTAGTTCTCGGGTCCGGGAAGGCTCTCGAGGAAATAGCTATTCTCAAGCAGGTGCTTACCTAGAATCCAATGCCCCACACGCATTGAGGCTTTCCAATTATGACGGATTGGTTGCGCCGTCTGCGCAGTGCCCTGGTGATCGTGACCTTTTTCTGTATCTTTCTCTATGTCCTCTCGCTCAATTTTCGGCCTGCCGAGCGCATGGACCTGCTGCAAAGAGCCGTGAGTGAGTCTTTCCTGCCGCTGTTCAAGGGTTTGAGCAAAGTTACGGCGTTTGCGGACGAGGTGATCGGGGACTATTTGCTGCTCAGGCAGATCCACGCTGAAAACGAGTCCCTGCGGGAACAGGTGACTGCTCTTGAACAGAAACTGATTGATTACCAGGATGCCTATCTCGAGAACCTGCGGCTGCGGCGCCTGCTGGATTTCAAGTCAACCATCCAGACTGAAACCATTGCTGCCCAGGTGGTCCTCCATGATCTTACCGGATGGTTTCAGACCCTGATGATTGATAAGGGTTTACGAGACGGTATTGGGGTGGATATGGCGGTTGTGAATGACGAGGGGGTGGTCGGCCGGATTCTGGAGGTCTCCGACCGCTATGCCCGCGTCCTGCTCATCACCGATGCCGGCAGCTCCATCGATGCGGTGATTCAGCGGAATCGCGTGCGTGGGATTGTGGGGGGCAAAGACGCCAACACTTGTGTGCTCAAATATGTGCGTGGTAATCTGGATGTTCAGGAAGGCGACCTGGTGGTTTCTTCCGGCAAGGATGGGGTTTTCCCGAAAGGGTTGCGGCTGGGAACCGTTCAGGGGGTCTACAAGGACCCTCTGGATCTGTTCCAAAAGATTGACGTCAAGCCGGTGGTGCGCCTCAGTGCGCTTGAGGAGGTGCTGATCATCAAGCGGGACTTGAAGTTTTCAGATAGAGTTGGAGGGAACTGATTGATGTGGATGCTTGAAGTGAGCAGTGCCCTTGGCCTACTCTAAAAGCGCACTATCCTCGGGTTATGTCCTGAAGGTTGGCCTTTATACGCTGTTCCTCCTGTTTGTGCAGTCGGCCTGGATTTCACGTTTTCCACCGCCGGCATTTCGAATTGACCTGTTGCTGCCGCTGATGTTCGGTACCGCCATTGAGTGGCCGCCGGTATTGACTCTTGCCTGGGCTTCGGGGTGGGGCTTTGTCCTGGATACTTTTTCCGGGAAATTCTGGGGCTTCCATGTGGGGTCGTATGTAGTGGCGGTATGCCTGGTCAATATTGTGACGGAGCGCTTCGAACTCCACAGCCTGCTCTACCAGATGCTCTTTGTCGGAGCGTGTGCGCTGGGTCAATCCGCAGCGCTCGGCCTGTTCTTGTTCCTCGAAGCGCCAGCGCAATTCGAAGTGCCAGCGTCTTATCTGAGTCTGCTCATTCGCTCTTTCCTGACGGTGTTGGTGACGCCTCTCATCATTTATCCCATAAACTATGTCAGGGGGAGCAAGCTATGAGCAAGGTGGCTGGGGAGCGAGGCGCAGCATGAGACTGCCGTTGCTGAAAAGAGACCAGGAGAGCGATCACCTGCAGCTTCTGAACTGGGAAACGACCGATGCGGCGGTCTTCCAGAGACAATACTACCTCCTCCTGGCAATCATGCTGGTGGTGCTGGCTGTCTATGTCCTCCGGATGTGGTATCTGCAAGTCCTGCAGGGGACCAAATACCGCTACCAATCGGAGAATAATCGCATTCGTCTGGAGGAGGTGCCAGCGGCGCGGGGCATTATTTTTGATCGCAACGGCAACCCTCTGGTAGAGAACCGGCCAGCCTATCACCTGCACCTCATTCGCGAAGATGTAACGGATTTGGATCATACCGTCCGGGAGGTGGCGCGTCTTTGCGAGAGAGACCCGGACGAGCTGTTCGGAGTCCTCGAAAGCAACAAGCATGTTCCCAAGTTTGTGCCCCTTCGCCTGGTAAGCGATATTGATCGCGATTCCCTGGCCCGCGTTGAAGCGCAGCGGGTTCATTTGCCCGGGGTGTTTGTGCAACTGGAGCCAAAGCGTGAATATCGCTGGCCTGGAACGGCACCACATGTCATTGGCTACCTCAGCGAGATTACCGAGGCCGAGCTGAAGAGCGAGCAGTACGAGAGCTATTTCCCCGCCGAAGATGTGGGAAGGATGGGGGTGGAAAGCGGGTTCGAGAAATACCTGCATGGCAGGAGAGGGGGGCGGCAGGTAGAGGTGGACGCCATTGGCCGACGCATTCGCCTTCTCGATGAGGTGCTCCCGGTATCCGGGAAAAATGTCTGGCTAACCATCGATCTCCAGCTTCAGAAGGTGGCGGAATCCTGTCTTGAAGGTAGGATGGGGGCTATCGTCGCCCTCGATCCCCGGAATGGAGCGGTTCTGGCCATGGCCAGCAGTCCGGGCTTTGATCAAGAGCAATTCATTCGTGGCATGAAAAAGGAAGAATGGCAGGCCCTGACCCGTGATCGCAACCATCCCATGCTCAATCGCGGTATCAGTGGCATCTATCCTCCCGGTTCCACCTACAAGGCTCTGGTCGCCCTGGCGGCCCTGCAGGAGGGTGTGGTAACTCCTGGAACGACTTTTTTCTGCCCTGGATATCTCGAGTTTGGCGGCCGCAGGTATCGCTGCTGGCGAGACCATGGCCACGGGTCGGTCGCGGTGAGCAACGCTATCATCCAGTCTTGTGACGTCTACTTTTATCAGTGTGGCTTGCGGCTCGGAGTCGATCGCCTGGCCCACTGGGTCAAAGCCTTCGGGCTGGGAGACAAGACCGGCGTCGGCATGCCGGCGGAAAGCGCCGGCTTGATACCCACTTCGTGGTGGAAGAAGCAGGTGCTGGGGGTTCCCTGGCAAAAAGGGGAAACGCTTTCCATCGCCATCGGCCAGGGCTTTGTGGCGACGACTCCACTGCAGATGGCTCTGGCCTATGCGGCTATCGCCAACAATGGCAAGGTATGGCAGCCTCATGTGGTGCGCCGGATCGAGGGCCACGGTCCCGATGAGGTCGAGGAGATCAAGGGGCGGCTGAAGAATAGGATTCTCATTGACCAAAAGCTCTTCGACGTGGTGAAGCGAGGATTGCTCGGGGTAGTGGCCAGCAATCAGGGTACGGCCCACGCCATCAGAGACAAGAACATCGCCATTGCTGGCAAGACCGGTACCGCCCAGGTGGTGCAACTGGCAGATAACGTGAATCGCAAGTTGGCGGCCAAGGCGGCCAGGGAGAAGGAACGCGACCACGCCTGGTTTGTGGGCTATGCACCGGCCGAGGATCCCCGGATTGTCGTTACGGTCCTGGTGGAACATGGCGGTCATGGTTCGTCGGTGGCTGCGCCTCTGGTCAAGAAGGTCATCATGGCCTATCTCGGCGATGTCCCCGCCAGCGTGGCCCAGATCTCAGGACGCCAGGATGCGCCTTGAAAAAGAAAAGGATTGGCACCCATGATGGATCGACGGTTGATCGAAAACTTCGATTGGTCAATCGTTTGGATTTTAGTTGGGATTGTCGGTATCGGTCTGCTGAGCATCTACAGCGCTCTGTATAACCAGATCCAGGCCCATCCCACCCACAATCTCTTCATCAAGCAGTTGATCTGGCTTACGGTCGGCCTGGCAGTCATGTTGTGCAGTCTGCTCGCGGACTATCAGCGGCTGAAAAGGGTGGGGTTGTGGTTCTACCTGGTATCGCTCCTGTTGCTCGTGGCGGTGCTGCTTATCGGCAAGGATGTCAATGGTTCGAAACGCTGGCTGGAACTCGCTGGGTTTCAGTTTCAGCCCTCGGAATTCATGAAGCTGGCAATTGTGATTTATCTTGCAAGCTACTTCTCGTCGCAGGAGACTTCCCCTTATCCTGACCTCAAGAAGCTGATAATGCCGCTGCTGCTCATTCTCATGCCGGTGCTGCTGATCCTGGCACAGCCGGACCTGGGCACAGCGCTCACGATCCTGGCGATTTGTGCCACGATGATTTTTTTCGTGGGCATCCGGTGGCAATATCTTGTCACCGGCGCATTGTTGGTCGTTCCGCTCCTGTATCCGGTCTGGGAGCATGTTCTGAAGCCTTACCAGAAGCGGCGAATCCTAATCCTCCTGCGTCCCGACCTGGATCCGCTCGGGGCAGGCTATCATATCCGCCAGTCGAAAATTGCCATCGGATCCGGCATGGTATGGGGAAAAGGGTTCCTCAACGGCACCCAGAACAAGCTGCGTTTCCTGCCGGAAAAACACACCGACTTCATTTTTTCAGTGTGGGCCGAGGAATGGGGCTTTGTGGGCTGCTTCGTCCTGCTGGTGCTGTTTGCTCTCCTCATTGTCCTGTGTCTCCGGGTAGCACGTCGCTCCAAGGACCGCTACGGGTCGATGCTGGTGGTGGGCATGACCGCCTTGGTCTTGTGGCAGGTGCTGATCAACATTGGCATGGTCATCGGCTTGCTGCCGGTGGTCGGCATTACTCTCCCCTTCGTCAGCTATGGAGGTTCTTCGCTCATTGCCCTGTGCCTTGCCATCGGGTTCATTGAGAATGTCAGCATGCGCCGCTACATCTTTCAGTTCCGTTAGCCAGTCATCGCGGGGGTGAGGCTAATTGTGATTTTTATTACTTTTCACTTGCCATGGCTGGGATCTTGTGCTAACAAGCACGCCCGATTAAACGACCGCAGATTTGCCGTGGAAAAGCCCTGCGGCGTCCCGTGTGAGCGCCTCAATGCTCACCCAAGCGGTGCGAGATTGTGCAGGTTTGGTCCAAAGTCCAATCGCCGAACGTAGCAACAGAGGAAGGGTAAACATGATCAGCATTGATGTAACGTTTTTCATCCAGATGGTTAACGTGCTTGTCCTGGTTTTCCTGATGAATCTTTTTCTGTACCGCCCCATTCGCCGAGTTGTTGCTCAGCGCAACCAGTTTGTCGCGGAGCAGCGGGAGGCGATTGAAGCGGCGGAAGCTGAGACGGCTGGGGCCGTTCGGCAATTTGATTCGAGCCTTTTAGAAGCGCGCAAACAGGGACGGGAAAAGATTCAGGAAATCAAGGCGGCAGCCTACGAACAGGAAAAGGGAATGTTGCAGGTAGCGCTGGATGAGGCCGGCAAGCAGGTGCAAGCCACACGCGCGGCGATCCAGGGTGACGTCCGCAAGGCGCGTGCGGAACTGACGGCGCAAATCGAGGCGTTTTCGGTGGAGCTTGCGCAGAAGATATTGGGCAGGAATCTCTAACTGGTCGACCGTGAGAGGGGGTATGAGATGAGGGAGAAGGGTGCGTTACCCCTCCTATGCGCAGCATCGCTCCTTGCGTTGCAGGGGATCTGCTGGGCTTCAGAGGGGGGAGATCATGGACATGGTCTGAATTGGACGGACTTTGCGTATCGGCTGGTGGCCTTTATCGCGCTGGTGGCGATCCTGACGAAGCTTCTCAAGAAGCCGATCAGCAATTTTTTCCGTTCAAGGCGCGATGAGATTCAGCAGTTGCTGGCCGATCTGGAGGCCAAGCGGCTGGAGGCCGAACAGAGGAGCGCTGAATATAAGGCAAAGCTCGTTGCCCTCGAGGATGAGACCAAGAATATTGTTGCCGAGCTGGTTGCCGAGGGGGAAGCCGAAAAGCAGAAGATCATCGAGGCTGCCCACAAGCAGGCCGCCTACCTCCAGCAGCAGGCACAGCTTGCCATTCAGCAGGAACTCAAGGCTGCCAAAGAGAGTCTCCAGGAAGAAGCTGGCGAGCTCACCGTGGCCGCAGCGGAAAAGCTCTTGCGCGCCAATCTTCAACCTGCGGATCAAGATCGCCTGGTTCGGGATTTCATGACCCGGGTGGTGGAGGCGAAGTAGTGAAGAATCTGATCATAGCCAAACGATATGCCAAGGCATTGTTCAATCTGGCGGAGGAGGACGGCAAGGTTGAGCAGTATGGTCAGGAGCTGAACGAGTTCGTTCGGCTCCTAGGGGAGCTTCCCGAACTGGCGAACGCCATGCAGAACCCTATGTATGCGGAGGCAGCCCGAAAAGCGGTATTTCATTCCATTGTGGGAAAGGTGGGCCTCTCGCCGATTCTCACGAGCTTCATCAATCTTCTCATCGAAAAGAAACGGCTTCAGAACCTCGCCGAAATAGCGGAATTCTATGGCAGACTCATCGATGCCCACGCCAATATCGCACGGGCTCAGATCAGAGCGGCAACAGAGCTGAAAGATGAGGTTGTACAGGACATTGCCAAGACTCTGGAGAAGATGACCGGTAAACACGTGGTGGTCGAGTTTCAGCAGGACAGCAGCCTGATTGGAGGCATTGTCGCGAAGATTGGCGACGTCGTTTTTGATGGGAGCGTTAGGCGACAGTTACTAACTTTCAAAGAAACCATGAAGAGGGGTGCATTAGGTTAATGGAAATCAGAGCCGAAGAAATCAGCCAAATTATCCGCGAGCAAATCAAGGATTACGAGAAGCAGGTCGAACTCAGCGAAACAGGCCGTGTGCTCTCCGTTGGTGACGGTATCGCCCGTGTCTATGGCGTCGAGAAGTGCATGTCCATGGAATTGCTTGAGTTCCCTACGGAACATGGATCAGTTTTTGGCTTGGCCCTCAACCTCGAAGAAGACAACGTCGGTGTTGCCATCATGGGGGAAGACTTCCACATCAAGGAAGGGGGAGAGGTCAGGCGCACCGGGCGCATTGCCGAGGTCCCGGTGGGAGATGCGGTTCTGGGCCGAGTCATCGACCCGGTGGGCACCCCGATAGATGGGAAAGGACCGATTGAAGCCAAGGAATTCGCCCGCATCGAACGGATCGCCCCTGGCGTCATCGCCCGTCAGTCTGTGAACGAGCCCTGTTACACCGGCCTCAAAGCGATCGACGCGATGACCCCCATTGGCCGCGGCCAGCGTGAGTTGATCATCGGCGACCGGCAGATCGGCAAAACGGCTATCGCTATCGATGCCATCATCAACCAGAAAGAGACCGGCATCATCTGCATCTACGTGGCGGTGGGGCAGAAGAAGTCCACGGTCGCCCAGGTGGTGGAGGTGCTCCGCCGGCATGGTGCCATGGAATACACGACGGTGGTTGCCGCTAATGCCAGTGACCCGGCCTCTCTGCAGTATATCGCTCCCTATGCGGGATGTGCCATGGGTGAGTATTATCGTGACAAGGGGCGTCATGCCCTGATCATCTACGACGACCTATCCAAGCAGGCTGTGGCATATCGCCAGGTATCCCTGCTGCTGCGTCGTCCGCCGGCACGCGAGGCCTATCCCGGCGACATTTTCTACAATCACTCCCGCCTGTTGGAACGGGCTTCGAAGCTCAACAACGAACTGGGGGCGGGCTCCCTGACGGCGTTGCCGATCATTGAAACGCAGGCCGGTGACGTTTCTGCCTATATCCCCACCAACGTTATTTCCATTACCGACGGGCAGATCTACCTGGAACCCTCCCTGTTCTTCTCCGGGGTTCGGCCAGCGATCAACGTCGGTCTTTCCGTATCCCGCGTGGGCGGGGCAGCGCAAACCAAGGCCATGAAGCAGGTGGCCGGTCGGATGCGGCTGGACTTGGCTCAGTACCGCGAGTTGGAAGCCTTTGCCAAGTTCGGCAGTGACCTCGACAAGTCCACTCAGGATCAGCTGAATCGAGGCGTGCGCCTCGTTGAACTGCTGAAACAACCCCAATACAAACCCATGCCGGCGGAAAAGGAGGTCATGAGCCTCTATGCCGGAACGAGAGGATATTTGGATCCGATCCCGGTGGATAAAGTGAGCGAGTATGAAACCGAGATGCTCGCCTTTATCGAGCGCAAGCATCCGGAAATCCTCGCAGAGCTCAAAGAGAAGAATGTTATCGGCGACTCGCTGGACGAGAAGATGAAAAAGGCCCTGCAAGAGTTTGCCGAGGTCTTTAAGGCTGCCTAGGCGTCAAGTTCAGGTAATCACATAAGAGAGCATAGAATATGGCTACCTTGCGGGATATTAAGAGGAAAATTGACGCCGTCAAAAAGACCTCGCAGATCACCAAGGCTATGAATATGGTGGCTGCTGCCAAGCTTCGCGGTGCGCAGGCGAATATGGAAAAGTTCCACCCCTATGCGCTGAAGTTCAAAGAGGTCATCGGTCGTCTTGCCGCGGGAGTGGAAGAAGGGGGGGAGTATGAACTGCTCAACCCGAGAGAACAGGTTAAGAAGATAGTACTGGTTCTCGTCACCGCGGACAGAGGTCTGTGCGGCAGTTTCAACAACAATCTAATCATCACCGCTGAACGGTTCATCAGGGAAAAGCAGGCAGCGGGAGTAGATGTTTCGTTAATTACTGTAGGCAGGAAGGGTGCTGACTATTTCCGACGACGCAGTATCGAGATTCGCCGGAGAATGATCGGTGTGCTGAACAAGCCCAACTACGACGATGCCTTGAGTCTCGGCCGGGAGCTGATCGAGCTGTTTGAAACGGGCGAATGTGATGAGGTGTACGTCGTGTACAGCAGTTTCTTGAGCATGGTGAGGCAGGTGGCGACGATGGTCCAGCTGCTTCCCATCGCTCCGGCAAGCCCGAGCGAGGAGCAGGAGGAAGGATATTTCGAATATCTGTTCGAACCTTCTCATCAAGCACTGTTGACCGATCTTCTGCCAAACTTCTTGTATATTCAACTGCTAGAGCACTTCTATCAGACGTCCGTGGGTGAGCATGCGGCCCGCATGGCGGCGATGGAAAATGCGACCAGCAACTGTAAGGAGCTGGTGCGTACTCTGACGCTGACATACAATAAGGCACGACAGGCGGGCATTACCAAGGAGCTCATGGATATCGTAGGCGGTGCGGAGGCCTTGAGGAAATAGGCATAGACCGCAGGCGGCGGTTCTTTCGGACATAGGAGGTAAAAAGCCCATGAATATGGGGAAAATCGTTCAAGTCATCGGCAACGTGGTAGACGTGGAGTTTGAGGAGGGCAAGCTTCCCGAACTCTTGACGGCACTTCTGGTCACCAATCCAGGGATTGACGGTACGGAGGACAACCTGGTGCTCGAGGTTGCCCAGCACCTGGGTGACAATGTGGTGCGGACCGTCGGGATGGATATGACGGATGGTCTGGTGCGCGGCATGCCGGTCAAGGATACCGGCCAGCCCATCACCGTTCCGGTTGGCAAAGGGGTCTTGGGCAGAATTATCAACGTAGTGGGTCGGCCGGTGGACGGTCTGGGCCCGGTTGACACGGACAAGCGGTCGCCCATCCATCGCGCGGCGCCCGCCTTCACGGAACAGGATACCTCCGTGAATGTGCTCGAAACCGGGGTCAAGGTTATCGACCTGCTGGTGCCGTTCCCCCGCGGCGGCAAGATGGGGATGTTCGGTGGTGCCGGCGTGGGCAAGACGGTCGTTATGATGGAGATGATCCACAACATCGCCATGCAGCACGGTGGTATTTCGGTCTTTGCCGGTGTGGGTGAGCGTACTCGGGAGGGCAATGACCTGTACCACGAAATGAAGGACTCGGGAGTCCTGCCGCGCGCCGGCCTGGTCTACGGTCAGATGACCGAACCTCCGGGAGCCCGTGCGCGGGTTGCCATTTCGGCCCTGACCGTTGCCGAATACTTCCGCGATGTGGAAGGTCAGGACGTGCTGCTCTTTGTTGACAACATCTTCCGGTTTACCCAGGCGGGCGCCGAGGTTTCTGCCCTCCTTGGCCGCATGCCGTCTGCAGTAGGTTACCAGCCAACGCTGGGTACCGACCTTGGCGAGCTCCAGGAACGGATCACCTCGACTACCAAAGGCTCCATCACGTCGGTGCAGTGCGTTTACGTCCCGGCCGACGACCTCACCGATCCGGCCCCGGCTACCACCTTCGCCCACCTGGACGGGACCGTCGTGCTTTCCCGCCAGATCGCGGAACTCGGGATCTATCCTGCCGTGGACCCGTTGGACTCCACCTCACGCATTCTTGACCCCAACGTCCTTGGCGACGAGCACTATTACACGGCGCGCCAGGTCCAGCAGATCCTGCAGAAATATAAGGACCTGCAGGATATCATCGCCATCCTGGGGATGGACGAGCTGTCCGAAGAGGACAAGATAGTGGTGGCGCGCGCCAGACGAATTCAACGCTTCCTGTCTCAGCCGTTCCATGTTGCCGAGGCCTTCACCGGCACTCCCGGCAAGTATGTGAAGATGGAAGACACCGTAAGAGGCTTTAAGGAGATTTGCGAAGGGAAGCATGATGAGATTCCCGAGCAGGCCTTCTACATGGTGGGAGCGATTGAGGAAGCGGTTGCCAAAGCCAAGTCCATGGCTGGAGCATAACCACAAAGAATGGTGAGCATATGGCCGATAAAATTCTGCTAGAGATAGTGACACCCGAGCGGAAAGTCCTGAGCGAGACGGTGGACATCGTCGTGGCGCCGGGGGAAGAGGGCGAATTTGGAGCCCTCCCCAACCATATCCCGTTTCTCTGCAAGCTCAAGGTGGGTGAGTTGCGGTTCCGGGTTGGTGCCACTTCGCGTCACGTCGCCATCATGGGGGGCTATGCCGAGGTTCTGCCCGATCATGTGACGATCCTGGCCACCGCCGCTGAAGAAGCCTCTGAGATTGACGTCATGCGGGCGAAGGCCGCACGGGAAAGGGCCGAACGGCGGATGGCGGAAGCCCGCGATCGACTGGAGTTTGCTCAGGCGCAGGCTGCCCTGCAGCGGGCTCTGGCGCGCCTGCGGATTGCTGACAGACGTTAGGGGATAATCTGTAAATCGTCTTTTCGAGCTGCACCTAGGGCTTGTCCGTCCTCCTCCCCCCTGGAAAGGGCCGGAGGGCGTGGCGCTCTTTTGTGGCAGGCTGAAAAGGATTTTAATGGGTCGTTGGCGAGGCTCCTTACCCACAGCGGAGGGGGCCTCGGGAGCTCAAGCCCTTCCTTCCGGGAAGGGCTTTTTCTATGCTTTACTCTTATCCTTGCTTGTTTGATAATCACGCCCACGGCACCTTGTGCGTTTGTCCGAGCTATCGTAGTCCCGATGAGAGAGGAGAAAACGGTGTGTGTGGCATCGTAGGCTATGTGGGGGGTAGTGACGGCAGCAGGATCCTCATTGAGGGTCTGAAACGGCTTGAATATCGCGGTTATGACAGTGCCGGAATCGCCATGATCGGAGCCGACCGGAAGGTCAAGATCGTGCGTTCCCAGGGCAAGATCGCCCTGCTGGAGGAAAGGCTGAAGAGCGATCCGGTCTCCGGCACCCTCGGTATCGCCCACACCCGCTGGGCCACTCACGGCAAACCTTCCGATCGAAACGCTCATCCGCATCGCTCAGGACCTTTCATAGTGGTTCACAACGGCATTATCGAGAATTACGCCGAGATCAAGGAGCAGCTCGGACGGGAAGGATTTGTCTTCACTTCAGAGACCGATACAGAAGTGATTGTCAAGCTGGCCGAGCGCGAATGGCTTAGGGGCAAGGACTACCTGACGGCGATCAGGGATACTCTCAGCCAGTTGCGCGGGAGCTATGGGGTGGTTTTTATCAACGAGGAGCATCCCGATCAGCTTGTCGCGGCGCGCCGGGAAAGCCCGCTGATCCTGGGGGTTGGCGACGATGCTCTGTACCTCGCGTCCGATGTGCCGGCGATCCTCCCATATACAAATCGGATGGTCTACCTGGAAGACGACGACCTGGTGCGCCTGTGGCGTGGCGGGTACGCGATAGAGGGAATGGGCAGGGAACAGCGGGAGCGGGCGGTGGTTAGGATTGACTGGAATCCGGTGATGGCCGAAAAGGCGGGATACAAGCATTTCATGCTCAAGGAAATCCATGAACAGCCGCGGGCCGTCATCGATACCTTTCGAGGCTACCTTGATCTCGAACAGCCGGGTGTGCATCTGGAGCCATTGAACTTGGGGGAAGCCGTGGTGAGGGAAATCTCAAAGATTGTCCTCGTTGCCTGCGGCACTTCCTATCATGCCTGTCTGGCGGGCAAGTACCTGATCGAGGGCATGTGCCGGCTCCCCGTCGAGGTCGATTTGGCGTCCGAGTTCCGCTATCGGCGGCCGCTACTTGATGAACGTACCCTGCTGATGGCGGTGAGTCAGTCGGGCGAGACGGCGGACACGCGCGCGGCCCTCCAGGAGGGAAGGGATCAAGGGGCTGTTTGCAGGGCGATTGTGAATGTGGTGGGAAGCAGCTTGGCGAGAATGGCGGGAGGAGTGATCTACACCCATGCCGGACCGGAAATCGGAGTGGCTTCGACCAAAGCCTTTACTTCCCAAGTGACGGCGCTCTACCTTCTGGCTCTTTATTGTTCGCATATTCTTGGCCGTCTGTCGCAGGAAGACCTGTCCCGGCGTATCCGGGACCTGCTGGAACTTCCTCACAAAATGGAGGAAGCTCTCGGTTTGGGCGAGCGCATTGTCCAGTGGGCCAGGCGGTACCTGCATGCTTCGGATTTTCTCTACCTGGGGCGGGGCATCCTCTACCCCATAGCCCTAGAAGGGGCGCTGAAACTGAAAGAGATCTCCTACATTCACGCTGAGGGTTACGCCGCAGGAGAAATGAAGCATGGGCCTATCGCCCTGATCGATGAGAACATGCCTGTCGTGGTGGTGCTCCAGGAGGGGCCGCTCTATGAAAAGATCTTGAGCAACGTCCAGGAAGTCAAAGCCAGAGGAGGGCAGGTGCTGGCGCTCGTTGCATCACAGACCGACCCCAGACTGGGCAGTGAAGAACAACAATTGGTGCTGCCCCCGTCTTCGGAGTGGTTGGCACCGATCCTGTTTGCCATTCCTCTGCAATTGCTGGCCTACCATATTGCGGTGTTACGCGGAACCGATGTCGACCAACCGAGGAACCTGGCGAAGAGTGTGACCGTCGAATAGTGGTTGGGAAGCCGGCTGGCTTCCCGAGAATCAGCTTGACTTGGTTTTGGATTTTCCAATATACTATGTATGTATAGGCCCTTGGGTGTCTTTGTGAAGCAGCTTGATGGGGTGAGCGGAAGGGCAGGGTTGCCTCTCCCGCGGTCGAAGCCGGGCCCCCCGAGGACCTTTGACGATAAATCGCAGGAAAAGCTCATAGCTATCGAAAGGTGCTATGAACAGCGAGCGCTGGAGAGAGGCAAGTCTGTCGTTCTGGTTGATAAAGGCCGGCACCGAACTGCGGAAGCTTGTGATCAGCGCGAAGTCGGGGCTTTAGAGTGATGTCTGGGCATGACGCGCACACGGTCTGAGGACATCTCGGGGCCCGATGAGGATGTGATGCAACAGGGCGGCGGGGGAAGGTCTCCCTTTTTGGAAATGGCGATGGGCGGCAATGAACCCAGACCCGATAAGCTGTAGCAGGAGTCTGCCGGAAGACACCTGAACCCCTGCTGTGTTCGTGATTGGTAGAGCGTTTCTGAGCCAACATAAAGATTCACGGGGACCACCTCTTGTTCTGGTGTGCATACCGGGAACCCGGGAGCCTGAAAGAGCAATGCGGTGCCCACCTTGACCCTTCGGTTCACCACCGACTACCAACACGGCATAATGCGGGGGTTCTGCATCATCTCCAGTTATCTTCCTGGTCAAACCACAGCATGATGGTGTGGGAGTCAGCCGTGTGGTTAGGGTTGCTGATGACCGCCATAGTTCTTGTCAAATCACGCCCCGTGGTGAGCTTTTCCCACTAAGCAAGGCTTCTTTTTGCATACCGAGTACCTTCGGCTGAAATGTTTCGAGTGAGACGATTCGTGTTGGTGAGACGGAACCGTTCACCTCCGTGACTTGTCCGTGAGTAATGCGCACTGATGGTGGTGGAAGAGGGATAAATCGTCATGGGCTACATAACTGAAATGCTGTTGCTGGTGCTGGGGCTGCTCATTGGAGCTGGTCTCGGCGGGGTGGCTGCTCGCTTCTGGTTGGAGCGGCAAAGTGGGCGTGTCAAAGATCGTGCTCAAGAGATGTTGGGCGAAGCTCGCAGAGAGGCTGAAACCATCAAGAAAGAGGCCATATTGCAGGCCAAGGACAGCCTCTTTCAGATGAAAGCCGATTTTGAAAGAGAGACCAAAGAGGCCCGGAAAGAGTTCCAGAACGTTGAAAAGCGAATTCTTCAGAAAGAGGAGAACCTCGACAAGAAGGCTGAGACCCTCGATAAGCGGGAAGCAACCATCGCCAGGAGGGAAAAGCAGATCGGTCAGCAGGAAAAGGATCTGGAAGAACAGGATAAGCAACTGCAGGCCTTGATTGAAGCGCAGCGCAAAGAGCTGGAGAGCATGTCGGGATTGTCCTCGGAAGAGGCCAAGGACATGCTGCTGCAGGTGGTAGAGAACGAAGCGCGCCATGATGCAGCGGTGCTGGTGAAAAAGATCGAAGCCGAGGCTCGCGAGATGGCCGATCGCAAAGCTAAGAACATTATCTCGCTCGCCATTCAGCGCTATGCGGGGGACTATGTGGCGGAAAAGACGGTATCGGTGGTGACTCTACCCAATGAAGAGATGAAGGGGCGCATCATCGGGCGGGAAGGCCGCAATATCAGGGCCATCGAGGCCACCACCGGAGTTGATCTGATCATTGATGACACCCCCGAGGCGGTGATCCTCTCGGGCTTCAATCCCATCCGGCGGGAAGTGGCCAGAGTCTCGCTGGAACGCCTCATCTCAGACGGTCGGATTCATCCTGCCCGAATTGAAGAGATTGTGGAAAAGGTCAACAGCGAAATTGACACGGCGATTCGCGAAGCTGGTGAGCAGGCGGCTTTCGATATCGGAGTTCACGGCATTCATCCCGATTTGATCAAGCTCCTGGGCAAACTCAAATATCGCACCAGCTATGCTCAGAACGTGCTGCAGCATTCTCTGGAGGTCGGTTTTCTGTGCGGCATCATGGCGGCCGAACTGGGTCTGAACGAAAAACAGGCTAAGCGGGCCGGTCTTCTGCATGATATCGGCAAAGCCATGGACCATGAAGTAGAAGGACCCCATGCGACCATTGGCGCCGACCTTGCCAAACGACATGGTGAAGCTCCCGCCATCGTGCACGCCATTGCTGCTCATCACGAAGACGTTCCGGCAGAGGATATCCTGGGAGTTCTCGTGCAGGCGGCGGATGCTCTGTCTGGCGCTCGGCCGGGCGCCAGAAAGGAGCTTCTGGAAACTTATGTCAAGCGTCTGGAAGACCTCGAGCGGATTGCCTGCGGGTTTCAGGGGATCACCAAGGCTTACGCGATCCAGGCGGGGCGGGAACTGCGTATCATCGTCGAGAGCGGTGCCGTCACCGATGCCGACGTGGTGCTGTTGAGTCGTGACGTGGCCAGAAAGATAGAGAGCGAATTGACCTATCCCGGGCAGATTAAGGTGACGGTGATCCGGGAAATCCGTGCGGTGGATTACGCCAAATAGGGAGCACGCGCTGAAAACGACGACTGGCGAGAGTTTTTCTTAGCTCAGGAGAGTATCGTGCCGGAACTTGAAAATGTTTTTAATGTTCTGACTCTGAGAGGGTTTGTAGCTCAGGCTACCGATCCCGAAGAGATCAGGCAGCGCCTGGAAAAGCCTCTTACCTGCTACATCGGCTTTGATCCGACAGCCGACAGCCTCCATGTGGGGAGCCTGCTCCCCATTATGGCGCTGGCCCACATGCAGCGCCATGGCCATCGTCCTCTCATGTTGGTGGGTGGGGGCACCGGCATGGTCGGAGACCCCAGCGGTAAGACCGAGATGCGGAAGCTCTTGAGTCTCGAGGAAATCGCGACCAATTCGCAGGCGCTCAAAGGCCAGCTCTCCCGCTTCGTGGACTTTGAGGGGGGGCGAGCCCTGCTCCTCAATAACGCCGATTGGCTCCTGGAGCTGCGCTATATCGAGTTCCTGAGAGACATCGGGCGACATTTCAGCGTCAACCGCATGCTCGCCGCCGAAAGCTATAAGCTGCGCTTTGAGACGGGGTTGAACTTTGTCGAATTCAACTATCAGCTCCTGCAAGCCTATGATTTTCTATATTTATCGGAGCATTACGATTGCATCCTGCAGATGGGGGGCAATGATCAGTGGGGCAATATTGTGGCGGGAATCGATCTCATCCGCCGCAAAGGAGGAAAGAGCAGCTACGGCATCACCTTTCCCCTGCTCACCACGGCCTCAGGCGCAAAAATGGGCAAGACTGCTGCCGGAGCGGTGTGGCTAAGCGCCGCCAAGACCAGTCCCTTTGATTTCTATCAGTACTGGGTGAATACCGAAGACCAGGATGTGGTGCGTTTCTTACGGCTCTATACGTTCCTCCCGCCGGCCGAGATTGCGGTGGTGGAAAGCTTGCAGGGCAGGATTTGAAT
>Ga0255347_1000837_pt1 | contig 53693 bp, 52 predicted proteins | sample wastewater_treat_2_FD_192479 | JGI IMG/M metagenome (GOLD analysis project Ga0255347, IMG submission 192479) | Wastewater microbial communities from Lulu Island WWTP, Vancouver, Canada - plant24 | ecosystem: Engineered > WWTP > Wastewater > Unclassified | place: Canada: Vancouver, British...
TTCACCGAGCGCCGCCTGAAGACCATGATACTGCTCGCCCTCGATACAGGCATGAGGCGCGGGGAGTTGTGCGCCCTGCGGATAGAGGACATTGACGAGCAGTCCCTCTTGATCCGTCTGCGCCCCGAGACCACGAAAACCCGCAAGGGAAGGACCGTGCCGATGTCGCCCCAAGTGATGAGGGAGATAAGGCGCTTCATCGCCCTGCACCCGCCCGAGTGGCGCTGCCCTTGGGTATTTCCGACCGAGCAGGGAGCAAGGCTTGATCCGGTCGTTTTCGGGCGGCAGGTCAGGCGAGTGGCCGAGAGGACCGGCCAGCCCATGAAGATACACGGCTTGCGCCACCTATGCGCCACGGAGTTTTTGCGGAGCACCGGCAATATCGCCCTGGTCGCCGCCCTGCTCGGCCACGCCTCGATAAGCACCACGGCGGGATTTTACGAGCACCTTGACACCGCCGATCTGCAAGCCGCCCACGGTCAAGCCGCCGTGGTGAGCGGAGTTCTCAAAAACGAGCGTGTCAGGAAGATATGAACGCCCGAGAGCGCCGTCAAGCGAGCCAGTGAAGCCCGTAGAGGCCGCAGGAGCGATTTATCGGCCACGAGAGGATGAAACTACCCTCCGAACGCAAACAGGTTCAACCTGTGGCGTTTTGGAGGCCATGCGGCGACATGGGAAGGGAAACAGCCCGGCCGGGGAGGTTCACCACGGGATGAAGCCCGGAACGGAACCACCCCAATAGGTTCACCACAGAATGAAGCCCCAGAGGAATAGCCCCGGTTCAATCGAGCCGGGGCTTTACCGACAGGCCGCCATGATGGACTTCAGCCACCGCCGATTTTCTTTCATCTTCCTGTCGGACAGCCCCGCCGCCTGTTGAAGATCGTTGCCAGACAGCCCCCGGAGCAGGCCGCCGATATACTTACCTTTCGAGGTTGCAGGTGGACACCCTCGAATCTTCTCGGCCACCTTCAGCAACTTCGGCGACATAGCTTCCAGCTCTTCCAGCAGTTCAGCCCTGCGCTCGGCGGCGGGAGTACTGGAGCCGCCCTGCACCCGAACATCGCCCCAAGCGGCGGTGCTATGGCCGCCCAGACTGTCGAGCTGGCCGAGCAGACGGATAATGCGCGTTAGCTCGGGCGCAAAGGCGGCGACGGCGACCTCTTCGGGACAAGTGCCTATCAGCAAGACCACCCCTTTGCAAAGTAAACCTCTAGTCACCACGGCGCATGAAAAGTGTCCACCTCAAAACGACGCAACCCCAGTAGAATACATCATATCCGATACATTTTGCGTCTTGCAAGAGATAAACAGCAACCTAGTTTTTTCAGTTTTTGTGCGGGTGAACCTTGCGCCGTGCCCGACCCCTGTTGAAATACCCCAGACAGTACCTTTTTATTTCGTGGTACCCCTCGCCGGTATCCACCCCGGCCAAGACCCGCCAGCCCTGGCCGCCAGCCATGCGCCCCGGACACCAGCGGACGGGCGGCCGCCAGCCCTGTACCTCGTTCTGCCTGTGCGGACGACGGCGACGGGCGACCGCCAGCCCGTGTGGGGCGGGATCGCCACCGATAGATTAGGCTATTCCATCCTGCGGGATAGCGGCCAGCCCCTACGCCTGTACCAGCCGGGACCGGCCAGGGGGATGGACAGCACCGGCCGCCAAGATGGTGAAGCCCATGCCACCGGCATAGCACCCTCGGCCAAGGGGGAGCGGTCCATCGGACTGCGCCACCCAAGGATTATACCCAAGGGATGGATAGCAACGCCTCGTTTGCGCCGCGATGAAATGGACCGTCGCCCACCTTGGCCAGAGCATGGACAGTAGGGAGCGCCCAGGTGGAGCGGCTGAACCCCGCCGAGGGAAAAGCGCCCACGGGGAATATATCCGTCCGGGAAAAATGAACCCGCCCGAAGATGATCCACCTTGGTGGAGGTGGCCAAGGGGGAGCAGCGCCGCCTTGGTCTGGCATGAACCGCCCAAGGCAGACCAGCCCGAGGAAAAGCGCCACGGGCGAATGAGAGCGCCTTCATCGCTTGGCAAGGTGGACGGCATGAACCGCCCGAGGATAATGCCCACGGGATGGAACAGCCGCCAGCCCCTTGGTCAAGGTGGACGGACTGCACCCCGCCCGGAGGACAACCCGGCCACGGGATCGCCCACGAGGAAAAAGCGCCACCGGGAAAAACCGCCACCGGGATGAATGAAGCCCGGACCGCTGCGAAAACCGCCCACGGAAAAAAGAGCACCCTCGGCCAAGGTGGACCTCGGCCAAAGGTGGAGCAGCCCCACGGGGAAAAGCCAAGGGCGAAAAAAAGACACCCGGCCACCCGGACCGGGACACCGCGTGACAATGCCCAGCGGGACATTTGCTAGCCCCCCTAAAGGGGGGGGCTGTAGCATGTCCCGCTACGGGAGCATTGCGGAAAACTGCGGGACGTTGCCATAGTCAAACATGTCCCGATGTCCCGCTTTCGCAGACTAAAGCGGTTTTTCCCTGTATTCATCGTGCCTCGCGGAGTTGTCCCTAAAAAGCGGCAAAGCGGGACATGGGAAAAATGCCTCGTGTCCCGTGTCCCGCATATCGCCTTGGCGCGTTTTTCAAATGTCCCGCTCAAATGTCCCGCATGTCCCGCTCCTTTTTTGTCGTTTTAGACGGCGTGGACCTCGGCGTGGGTATCCTTTCCCGATGGCGTGGTTTTCAGGTGGACCTCGCCGCCGTTGACAGAGATGACCTTCGCCTTTTGGAGTTCCTGCCGGGCGCGACTGAACGCCCTTCGCGCCGCGTCCATCGTCCCGCCTTCAGCCTCGATCTTGGCATATACTTCTCGTCGCCACGCCTCGAGGGCGACGACCTCTCCCGCTTTGCCCAGCCCCCTGAGAGCGTCCAGAGCGGCCGCCGCCGTGCCGGTAAGGTCGGCGGTCGTTCGCCGCTCGTCCCGCAAGGCAATTGTGCAGGAGCTGCCCTCCGAGAGGTCCACCTTGCGGAGCGACAAAGCCACGTCCATGAAGGGCGACAGGTCTTTACTCTTCAAGCACCGCATGGTCACCTCGACCTCGCCGCCGCGCCCCTTGCCGCTTCTAATCAAGCCAACGGCGTTGTCCAGAGCGCCAAGCAGAGCACCCGCACCGCGAAGATCGCCCGTGCTCTTGGTCGTGTGGTGGAGCAGGACGATGGTCGGTCCGCCGAGCTTTTCGCGGAGATCGTCGAGAGCGCGGACGAAGTTGGCCATGTGCTGGTTGGAGTTCTCGTCCTGGTCGTAAACCCGCGAGAGCGTGTCCACGAAAACGACGGTCGGCTTTATGCCGTTGTCCTTAATGCCCGAGACCAGTCCCTCCCGCGCCTTATCGTTTGCCAGAATGATCGAGCGTGGTACAACGTGGAACGGCAAAGCGCCGTCGATCCCGTGGACCTGTCGCCACGCCTGAACCCGTTTTTGCAGTCCGTCCGCGCCCTCGGCGGCAAGGTAGATGACCTCGCCGTGGGCGACCTCCCGCCCGAGGAATGAGGGCAGACCGGCGGCGATGGCAAGCCCCAGGTCGATACCGAGAAAACTCTTTCCGCTCTCGGGCGCTCCGACGATGGCGTTCAGCGTGTTGCGACGAAAAACGCCATGCCAGAGATGTTGTTCGTTGCTCGGGGATGGCAGGTTGTCGAGGGAGAGCACCTCGACGTGGTGCTTTGCGACCTCCCGCGCCTCGTCCAGCGTGCTTTGAAACAGAGAGGCCGCCTCGTCCCGTCCATGTCGGATGGAGAGGTCCACCCAACTGTCAGCAGCTTCAATGACTGGGAAACCCGCCTGCCTAGCCTCTCGCGGACTTATCCAGCCGCCGGAGCAGATAAAAACTGCGTCGTGCCTTTCGCTCTCCACCCCGCGAATATACTCGGCGACCTCACGCCATGCCGTCCTGTCGGCTATCACGGCCGCCGCCCGGTCGGTCAGTTGCGCAACGGCGGCCGCCTCAAGCAGATCGTCGCAGACGAAGATCATGTCCTCGGAGTGGTCCTCGCCGTGGACCATCGCATAGGAGCGTTTGGGGCTGCCCACCGTGCTGATTTTGCCGTCCTCGTGGACCTGCCAGACCGCCGAATATTCATAGCCGCTGCCGACTTGCACCAGCGGGAACACCGCGACCTTTTCTCTAGTGGCGACCCGCTCAAGGTCGGCGGTCAGCATCGTCGAGGCAACTTGAAAAGCCAGGTCGATGCGATAGCGCTGAAAATATTTGTGTGCCCCCTTGGACGCGTGCTCGAGGCAAAACGAGTCGATGACCCCGTCGATGCTCTTGTCAGTCAATGTCCATCACCTCGCAGCGGTCCAGCGGGACCGTCAACCTTTCGCGCCCTACCAACGACAGCCGCCGCCCGTGCTCGGCCATGTCCTCGAAGGAGATGGTGAAGAGTCGGCGCTTGCCGTTGTCGGCGGTCTCGACCAGCTCCAAGCGCCGAGCGCCGAGTGACCACGCCTCGTCGAGCATGGAAAGATCGACGGCGTGATGCTTGAACCCGGTCACGCGGAGACGGTCCCGCTGCTTTTCGTATTTCCGCATTGAGCCGTCGGAGTAGACCTTCGCGACAACCGCGCCCGAGGGCGTGGTAAACCTTTTGAGTATGCGCCTGTTTCTGCTATGATATGTCATGTCATTCATCAGTCCTTTCGTCCTCGGCCAAGGCGGCCGGGGCTTGTACCGCCGCCCTGTTGGCAGACAAGGCGGCGGTTTTTCAATCCACCCTCGGAGGGCGGTCGTCGGAGCTGTCGTCCTCCACCCATGGCGGGCGGATGTCGGACTTGCTCTCGTAGATCAGCTCGAAAAGGTCCACGTCGAGAATCGCAAACCAGCGGTCCCATGATGGAAAACTCTCGTAATGGAAGTAGCTCCCGATGGCGTCACGCTCGATCCGCAGCACCTTGGTTGTCTCCCCACCGTCTTTAAGGTCAATCCCGAAATACTTTTTTCCGAGAGCAGAGAAGGCGTCTATCTCGGCGTCGCTTATAAGAACCGCCCGCTTTTCGCTATTGAGCCTGAACACCCCGCCAGTCGTTCGCGTGAAAAAAACCGCGTCCGATGTGACCCTGATTGTCATTCCGTCCCTTGGAGCCGTGCTCATGTCTGCCTGCTTTTCCATCTTTGCAATGTCCCCCTTTGTTTAGTCCGCCTTGGCCGTGTCCTGGTCGGCCACCCGCGCCATGCCGTTCGCGTCGAACAGCGCCGCCTCATCCGCTTCGAGCGCCGCTGCAATTCTCTCCCGCAGCGGTCCCGTTGCACGTCTCCGGCCATTCACCGCCTCGTAAAGCATTGACCTGTTGCCCTTCACCAGCTGGTGAAGCCGATGAACGCTCATGCCTTTTTCCCCGAGCGCTTTTTTCACCATAGTCATCATCCTTCCCTCCCTCCGGGCGGCTGGTCTTGGGAAATATCCCCGCCGCTCACTTGACAGTATATAGAAGTCCATGTATCCTGATGGTGAATTTTGTGTAACCTAACTTTGCGGAGGACACAATGGCAAACATTGAGCTCGAGATGGCGCGAAAGGTGGACTGGTTAAACAAGCTGCGAATCGGAGAGTCATTTTACTGGTGGCGGCCAAGGCGTGTGGAGCTTGTGCCCGAGGGCAGGAGATTCGGCGACGCGGTGTTTGTCAGCGCTCGCACTTTTCGGGGAGAGACGGGGACCGACCGTTCGCAAATGGTGTTCGCCTACCTTCACCTAGAAAACCGCCACGTGTCGCGAGAGGCGGTAGCCACCCTGATCGCTCGCGTCAGGAAGATCGAGACCGATGGCGATATTCTTGAGATCGTCAAAGATTATGGCGTGCTTCATGCAGATGCGGAGTGGAAGCAACCCCTCGACCTTTGGAGGTGGCAAAGCGATACGCCAGAGGACTGGCGACGGTTGGCCGCCGAGCTAAACGAGGTGTTCGACCTTATCAAGCGGACCGAGACGAGAGACCCCGGAGCGGACGAGGCGCGACAACGCCTCGCGCACCTGTTGTCGGAGCGCGTCAGTTCGTCCCTGATAAAGACCTGTCATACCGCCCTGCCCTCGGGCGACATCGTGGCCGTGCCCTGCGTGGCGTTCGACCTCCACGCCATGATCTGGAAGGTTGTCGAAGCTACCGCCACGCAATCGAGCGCGGCCAAGTATCTACGTCTCCGGGAGTGCTGTATATGCGGCGAGTGGGACTTTGAAACAGAGGGCGAGGGATCGCGTCGAATGAGGGAGAGGAGGGATGGTCTGGGATGGCATCATGACGGATGTTATCGCAGGAAGGACAAGCGGGAGCGCGACGAGGCGAGAGCGGAGCGGGAGGAGCGGCAACGGCATGAGAGACCGACCGCGAAGAAGGGCAGCCCGGTTTTTTCAGTTGACTAGAGGCCAGCCCGTGCGAGCCAACACCCTGTAAGCACCCCGGCCAGCGCCCGGCGGGGAGGACAAAGCGCAAACCTTGACTATTACAGGCGCACCTTGAAAACCCAATGTCACGGATATTTCACTATGGAAGGGGTCATGAAAGGGGAAAATGTCCGGGCGGATTGCGTAAACCCTGATGGATACTGGCTTTGTGCCTCTCAAAATGTAACGCTTCCTTGACGCGGAAGAGGTCATAGGTTCGAGTCCTATACCACCCACCATCTGACAGCAAGGGTTCCGGTGTTTTCGCCGGAACCCGTTTTTTTCGTATACAGTTGGAACGCCGTCCGTACCACAAAAGATACAAGCGCGGGGAACCCTCCCGCGCTTGTATAACGATCCTTAAAGTCGAGGTCCGTCCTGGTGATTACGTGCACTGTCGAAGCCGGGCGGGCCGAGGCGAAGGGCTTTTATCTTCATCTTTCAGCTTGCTCGAAGGCCTCGTACACCGTCTTGCCCACCCTGGCGCAGAGTTCAACCGCCTCCTGTCTGTCGTGCCCCTCGGTGAGCACCACTGCGACCACCGGCATCTTCGACTTGAAGAAGAATATGCCGGCATCGTGCTCAATTCCGGGCAACTCCCCGGTCTTATGGGCCAGGATCTGCTCCAGGTCGTCGGGGTCGTCCACGGGGATCAGCCCCGGCAGCTTGTTGTTCAGCTTCTGGGCCGACAGGATGTCCATGGCCCTGGCCCTGTAACCGGGGGGGAGTTCCTCGCCGGAGTGGAGCGTTTGGAGAATGCAGGCCGTATCGGCTGCGGTGGTAAAGTTGTCTCTGCCAGCCTTCTTTGCCTCAAAATCCAGCATTTTCCTCCCCAATACGGTATTTTCCAGCCCAAGCCTTTTGAAATCGCGGTTGATCTCCTCTATTCCCAGCCTGTCGATGAGCATGTTGGTCGCAGTGTTGTCGCTCAGGGCTATCATGAGCAGCGCAAGGTCGTCGAGCCGCCAGGAAACACCCGGTCGCATCTTGTGGAGGAGGCCACCGTCGACGGCCATCCCCTCCTCGAGCTTGATTTTTTCGTCAAGGCTCAGCTCACCTCTTGCCGCATTCAGGAAGAGGGTGTTGAGAATGCCCAGCTTGATCAGGCTCGCCGAGAAGAAGACCCTGTCCCAGTTATGGGCAAGTCTTTCCCCGTCCGCCAGGCTGTGAACCACCAGCCCGGCGGTGCCGGAGAATTCTTCCGCGCGTTTTTTGATAATCTCCAACCAGGTCATTTCCAGCGTCACAACAGAATAGCCCGGACCATCACGTAGAGGACGGTGAAGACCACTATCAGCCACCCGTTGCAGAGCATGGCCTTAAGGTCGTCCGACTGCGCGAGCCCCATCTGCCCCTGCATGTCTCCCTCGGGGATGGCGAAGGAGGTCATCTGGGAGCCTACAAGCAGGACTATGGACCACACCGTCATGGGTATGTTCAGGCTCAGAGCCAGGGGCAGGAACATCTTGTTGATGACCTCCGCCTGGGCCACTGCGGCGCCAGGAATCCCAAACACTCCCACCAGGGTGGAGAATGCAAGGAAGGCCACCGGGCCGCCCTGTTCCACGTAGGGCTTGAGCAGGGTGGCAAGGGCCTCGAAGGTACCGGCCTCGGTCATGAAGTTAACGAAGGGGTCCAGGAGAACGAAGAAGAAGAACAGCCAGATGAGGCGCTTCGACCCCTCGCTTATGGTGTCCACTATCTCGGTGACGTTAAGCCCGCCCGCAAGACCGGTTAAAAGAGCCGTGCCGAGCATTACCGCGAGCACGAAGGTGGAGCCGCCGCCTATTGCGATCCCGTAGCCCACCAGGGCCGACATGACCACGACGAACGTAAGCGTGGCTCTTCTCGCGGAGGGGGTGGGCTTCCAGTCCAGTCCTTTGCCGGACGTAACCTCCTCCTCCGAGTAGTGTTTCTTGCCCTCCGTCTTCTTCTGAACGAAGCCGGCCCAGATGAAGGTCACTATCCACATGATCACCGAGATGGGCACGCCGGCGTGAAGCAGATACTGGGGGTAGGATAGCCCGGTGAACTCCATGAGTGCCACCACAGGCGGGGTGAAGGGCCCGAGGAAGAGGCCCGTGGCGCCGGCTCCGTGAAAGAGCACACCCATGGTATTGGGCGTGATCCTGACCGACGCCACGATGGGGATAAGCACAGGGGCCAGGATGGCGTTGCCCCCTGCCATGGTCCCAAGGAGGCTGACGATTACCACCGAACAGAGCATCACGACGAAAAACGCCCGCTTCTGGGAGTTTACGTTGAGTTTGCCGGTTACCATGGTCACCAGGTCATTGACCACCTGGGTGCGTTTAAGCACCTCTCCAAGGCCGGCCCCAAGCAGGATGATGAGGCCTATATACCCTAGGAACGACCCGAGTCCGTTCCTGATCCCCATGGCCACGTCCATGATGCCGTGCCCGCCTATTATGGAGGCGACGAGGATGCCCAGAGAGACCGCCACTATCTGTCCGTACTTGGTGAAACAGAAAATGAGGTAGATAACCAGCGGAAGCAGACCCATAACAATCGAATTTTCCACGTTGATCCCTCCTGAATATAATTTCTGTTGCCGCTGCCGGTCCGTCGCCGGCCTGTCCTGCCCTCCCTTCATCGGTTATGCACAAAAAAAATCCAGCCTTTGCGACGTTTGAGAACGCCGCAAAAGGCTGGATTTCATCCTCTGCTGTCCGCGGGGGACACCCGACGAACCGATAAACGAAGCAGCCCGATAATCAGTTTATTGTTTCGAAGCCATGACCTCCCAGAATTTTTCTGAGCGTCCTTTGTAATAAATCGCCCCGTACTGCTGGTTAATCGGGTTGAACTCGGTGGTACGGGAGCTTTCTATAACGAGTATGGAGTTTTCAGGATATACTGTCTCATTGCTCATGGAAAAGATTCTATCATAAGGTCCTCGGGACTGTCCATGCCTGTCAAGCCCATTTTTTGTATGAAAATCACTCTTCGGTCATTTTCATGAAGACGTCCTCAAGTCAGCCTTCTTACGAGGCAGGGAGAGCACCGTCATTTCGTCGTCGAAGTCGTCTTCAAGCAAGACAACAACAGTGAAAGCGAGCGGGGCGTCCTTCTCGACCGTCTCCTTGAGAAAACGCCTCTCGGTCGGTTTGTCGGTGCCGGAATTGACGCTCCCGATCTAGAAACACCGGTCGTGTAGGGGGACGTTGGATGCTCGTACCCTCCTACTCAATTTTGCTCAAGCTCCCCATTTCGCCCGTCGGGAACAGCTTTTCAGATCTTTTTGCGGGAATTACGTAGCGAGGAATGGTGATCCCTTACAATGCGTCCAGCCAAAATCAGTGACAATATACCCATATATCCTATTTTCCTGGGATGAGAGAGGGGATTTAGCATGAAGAAAACTTTTGCAGCGGTCCTTGTACTGCTTCTTGTTGTATCCGTCGCTTCGACCGCGCTTGCATACGCGCTCGACAGGGGAAACCCATTTGAAAACAGCGCTATGCTCGGCAAGGGGCACGGAGGCAACGGCGGTGGCAACGGCGGCGGTCACGGACCCGGCGACGGCACTGGCAACGGCGGTAATGGCCCCAAGGACGGTTCGGGGCATGGACCGGGGGACGGCACGAATCCCAATTGCCCGATAATACTTCCTTAACAGCTCAACACGACAAAGAACCCGGTCCCCTTGGGACCGGGTTCTTTGCGTAGGCAAAAGGCAGGATTCAGGCTAAAAAGGCGCGAACTCGTCGTCCGTGTCCGGAGATTTGAACATGGCGGCTGAATAATTCGCCCGGGATGTGGCATAATTAGGAAGCTGGCGGAAGATCGAAAGCGACCCTTCGCCCGCCGGTAAAAATCAATTCGAGAGGAGTCGGTATCATGAAGAATCTGCGTGCGTTGCTTTCCCTGCTTGTCGTGCTTGTCATAGCCATTCCGGCGAGCGCCGGCGAACTGTCGGTCGGCATGATCACGGACGTCGGCGGCGTCAATGATCAGTCCTTCAACCAGTCTGCGTGGGAGGGGCTCCAGAGGGCCGAGAAGGAGCTGGGCGTCAAGGTGTCCTACATCGAGTCCAGGCAGGACGCGGACTACGGCCCGAACCTCGAGACGATGCTGGACGCGGGCACCGATCTCATTTGGGGCATCGGCTTCAAGATGGCGGACGCTGCACTAGAGGCGGCTAACAACAACCCCGACCAGAAGTACGCCGTGATCGACTTCGCATGGGACGATACGCCGAAAAACCTTATAGGCGTGGTGTTCAAGGCCGAGGAGGCCTCCTTCCTGGTCGGCTACATAGCCGCGAAGATGACCACGACCGGCAAGGTCGGGTTCATCGGCGGCATGTCCTTCCCGGTCATCTGGGGGTTCGAGTACGGCTTCCGCGCCGGGGTGCTCTACGGGAACAAGGATGTCGAGATTCTCAGTCAGTACGCCGAGTCCTTCACTGATGCGGCCAAGGGTAAGTCCATCGCGAACAGCATGTATCAGCAGGGGGCGGATATCGTGTTCCACGCCGCCGGCGGAGTGGGCGACGGCCTGATCGAGGCGGCCAAGGAGCAGGGCAAGTGGGCCATCGGAGTGGACAGGGATCAGAACTACCTTGCGCCCGACAACGTGCTTACCAGTGCGATGAAGCGAGTCGACAACGCGATGTTCAACATATCGAAGGAATTGACCGAGGGCGTCTGGAAGGGCGGACAGACGGTCTCCTACGGCCTTGCCGAGGGCGGCGTCGACATAGCCCCGACCTCCTCGATGCACGTGCCCGCCGACCTGCTGACCGAGGTCGAGGCAGTGAAGGCGCGGATTATCTCCGGTGAAATAGTGGTTCCCTACAGCAAGGAGACATTCGCGGAGTTCGAGGCGAAGTAGCGCAGATGCGGGGGGCTCCGCGCGGGCCTCCCGCAATTCGACCATCCAGGGGGTGATTTTTTGCCGGACAGGATTGGCGGCGCCGATGTGCTCGCGGTCGAGATGCTTGGCATCACCAAGCGTTTCGGCGACTTCACCGCCAACGACCGCATCGACCTTGACGTCCGCCGCGGCGAGGTTCACGCGCTTCTAGGGGAGAACGGCGCTGGCAAGAGCACGCTGATGAACCAGCTTTACGGTCTTTATCCCCCCACTTCGGGGGACATTTTCATAAATGGGGAGAGAGTGCGACTCGCCAGCCCCAAGATGGCCATAGAGAGAGGCATAGGCATGGTTCACCAGCACTTCATGCTGGTGCAGCCGTTCACCGTGACTGAGAACATCATCCTCGGCCTCGAGTCGACCGGTGCGTTCGGCATCCTGGACGAGGCCAGGGCCTACAGGGAGGTAGAGTCTCTCTCCGACCGCTACGGGCTTCTCGTGGACTCCCGCGCGCGCATACAGGACATCTCCGTGGCAATGCAGCAGCGCGTGGAGATCCTGAAGTGCCTCTACAGGGGGGCGGACATCCTGATCCTCGACGAGCCCACGGCCGTGCTCACCCCCCAGGAGATAGAGTACCTCGGAGAGATCATCCGCAACCTCACCTCGGAGGGGAAGACGGTCATCATCATCACTCACAAGCTGCACGAGATAAAGAGCATGGCCGACCGGTGTTCCGTCATCAGGAGGGGTGTGAAGATCGGGACTGTGGACGTGGCTTCGCACACGGAGGGGGAGCTCGCCGAGATGATGGTCGGGAGGGAGGTCACCTTCGCGGTCGAGAAGAGGCCGCTCCAGGCTGGCGACCCGGTCCTTTCGGTCAAGGACGTGTGCTGCGTGAACAATCGGGGGCTTCCCGCTCTCAAGGATCTGTCCTTCGACGTCAGGCGGGGCGAGATACTGGCGATAGCCGGGGTGGACGGAAACGGGCAGAGCGAGCTCATAGAGGTGCTTACCGGTCTTAGGGCCGTGGAGTCTGGATCGGTGACGATGCTCGGCAGTGATATTACGGGCTTCGCGCCGGGTGCCAGGATCGAAATGGGGCTCGCCGCCATTCCGGAGGACAGGCAGAAGCGCGGGTTGGTGGGCCCGTTCACCGTGGCGGAGAACCTCGTCCTCGAGGAGCGCGCCAGGCCGCCCTTCTCGACGAGAGGCATTCTCGACCTCGGTGCGATCGAGCGTCACGCCCGCAGCCTGATAGAGCACTTCGACATTCGCCCTCCCAGAGAGAAGTACCTGGCCTCCTCCCTCTCCGGCGGCAACCAGCAGAAGGTGATTCTTGCGAGGGAGATCACGCGGGACCCCGAGCTGCTGATAGCCTCGCAGCCGACCAGGGGGCTGGACGTGGGGGCCATAGAGTATGTCCACAAGAGGCTGGTCCAGGTGCGCGACGACGGCAAGGCGGTGCTGCTGATCTCTCTCGACCTCGACGAGACGCTGGATCTCGCGGACCGGATCGCGGTCATCTACGGCGGCAGGATCGTGGCTGTCCTCGACCGCGAGGATGCTGACGAGAGAAAACTCGGGCTTCTGATGGCGGGAGGTGAGGCTGTCCATGTCCAGTGAAAAAAGATCGGCTTTTACCTCGTCCCCGCTATTCCGCACGCTTTTCTCGGTGTTCACCGGACTCCTGGTGGGCGCGATCGTGCTGCTCGCGAGCGGTTACAGCCCGGCGAAGGCGTACCAGGTGATATTCGACGGCATCTTCTCGAAGCCGAGCTACGTGTCCTACACCATTATCTACGCGACCCCGCTGATCATGACCGGCCTCTCCGTGGCTTTCGCCTTCAAGACGGGCCTTTTCAACATCGGAGCGGAGGGTCAGTTCATAATGGGCGCGCTGGGCGCTGCCCTGGCCGGGGCCTTCATCAGTCTGCCTCCGGTGATTCACGCCCTTGTCGCCGCCGCAACCGGAATCGCCCTCGCCGCTGCCTGGGGGGGGCTGGCCGGCTACCTGAAGGCGCGCTTCGGGGTGAACGAGGTGATCGCCACCATCATGCTCAACTGGACGGCCCTCTACCTGAACAACTATATCGTCACCCTGCCCGGGATAAAGCGGCCTGCCGCAACCGCCACCGCGTTCATCCTGGACACGGCCCGGATAGAGTTCCTCCCCCTGTGGAAGGCGAGCGAGGCCGGCAAGCTGTGGCGGGCGGGGCACCCGGTTTGGAACGACATCCTCAGAACTCCGTTCAACGCCGGGATACTTGCGGCCCTGCTTCTGGCGTTCGTGTGCTGGTGGCTGCTGAACAGGACGACCTTGGGGTACGAGCTGCGGGCGGTGGGGCACAATTCCGACTGCGCCGAGCACGTTGGCATCGACGTCAAGTCGCGAATGATCTATTCGATGGCTATCGCGGGGGGGCTGGCCGGCGCCGCAGGGGCCCTTCACGTGCTCGGGTGGACGCGCCAGGCCGCTGAGTTGGCGGCCATGGAGGGGCTTGGCTTCGACGGAATAGCAGTGGCGCTGATAGGCAACGCGTCGCCTGTAGGCTGCGTGCCCGCGGGACTGCTGTTCGGGGCGCTCAAGTACGGGGGCTCGAAGCTCCAGTTCGCACTGAGGGCGCCCATAGAGGTTGTCAACATCGTGATAGGCTCGATCGTCTTCTTCGTCGCAATGCCCGCCTTGACGCGCATCGTCTCGCGATGGGCGAGGAGGACGGCGAGAGGAGGTGGACCGCATGCTGGTTGACAGTCTTGCCTTTATAATCGCCACGACCCTCATGTACTCCGCGCCGCTCATATTCACCGCGTTGGGCGGGGTGGTCTCCGAGAACGCCGGTGTGGTCAATATCGGCCTCGAGGGGATGATGATGATGGGCGCCTTTACGGGAGCCGCGGTCGGATATTTCGCAAACGACGCCTGGGCCGGCTTCCTCGCGGCCGGACTTGCCGGCGGGCTACTGGCCCTGCTCCACGCGGTGGCCTGCGTGACCTTCCTAGCTGACCACATCGTGTCGGGGATCGCCATGAACTTCATAGGCCCGGGGCTGGCGCTCTTCCTGTCGCGCTACTTCTTCGACGGGGCCACCCAGACTCTCTCCCTCTCCCTTGACGCGAAGATCCCCCGCCCCCTGAACGGAGTATTCGAGCAGAACGGTTTTCTCGACATGGTGTTCAACCAGTACGCCACCGTCTACATCGCCCTGCTGATGGTCGCGCTGGTCTGGTTCATTCTATACAGGACCCGAACGGGGCTGAGATTGAGGGCGGTCGGAGAGCACCCCAAGGCGGCCGACACCCTGGGGATCAATGTCTTCAAGGTGAAGTACGCGGCCGTGATCGCGTCCGGCGTGCTCGCCGGGTTCGGGGGCGCGGCGCTGAGCGTCGCGATTGTCTCCCGGTTCAGCGCAACCCTCGTCAGCGGACAGGGGTTCATAGCCCTCGCGGCCATGATCTTCGGCAAGTGGAGGCCGGGGGGGACCCTGGCGGCGTGCCTGCTGTTCAGCTCGGCGCAAGGACTCACCGTCTTCCTGGGCAGGGCCGACCTGCAGAGGTTGCTTCCCATACCCTCCCAGCTTCTGGCGACGATCCCGTTCCTGCTTACACTTGCTGTCCTCATAGGCTTCGTGGGAAAATCGCGTCCGCCGGCGGCGGACGGCCTGCCCTACGAAAAGGAAATGGAGTGATTGCAATTGGCGATTAAACGATGCCCTAACGGGCACTTCTACGACCCCGAAGTCAACGCCTCCTGTCCCTGGTGCGCCGTCCCCGCGGACGACGTGGAGAGGACCCGGCCGGCAGGACCCGCCGTCGCGCACGCGGCAGACAAATCAACGACAGTTAAGCTCTCTCCGGGCGGTGCCTCCATCGCAGGGAGGCCGGAGGACGAGGGGCGCACGGTCGCGGTGGTCAAGCGCAGGATCGGGATCGACCCGGTGGTGGGCTGGCTCGTCTGCGTCAAGGGGCCGGACAGGGGGCGAGACTACCGAATACGCTCGGAGAAGAACTCCATAGGCAGGTCTGACTCTATGGATATCTGCATCTCCGGCGACGACAGCATCTCAAGGTCCGATCACGCCTTTCTCGTGTACGATCCGAAGAAGAGGTCGTTCAGGATACAGGCCGGTCTCAGCAGGGGGCTCATCTACCTCAACGGGGAGGAGGTCATCGCCTCCGAGACGCTCGGCGCCTTCGACCGCATCGAGATGGGGCGGAGTGAATTCCTGTTCGTGCCGCTTTGCGGGGAGGGCTTTCAATGGGAAACAGAACAAGATTCCTGAGCCGAATTGTCCTCCTGATCGGGTTTCTTTTTCTCGCTGCCCCGGTGCTCGCCTCGCCCGGCACCCTGAAACTGCGCCAGGTGCAGCTCGACTATCCGTCGTTGACGGCCTTCGTGGACCTGTTGGACGACGAGGGCAAACGGCTTGCGCCCGGCGGCGAGGGGGTGTTCGCCGCGGCGCTGGGCGGACGCCCGCTCAAGGTGTCGGAAGTTCGCCCCTACTCGGCCAGGGACGACGGGCTGCTGACGATCCTCCTGGTTGACATATCCGCTTCCACCGGGCAGGAGAGATTTGAGGGGTTGCGGGAGGCCCTGGCCGCCTGGATTCGGAAACTCGGTCCGCTCGACCGCGCGGCGGTCGTGTCCGTCGGAGAGGAGGTCCGGGTGGTGCAGGGGTTCACCGGAGAGAAGAACGCCCTGCTGTATGCGCTGCAATCTCTGTCGCCCGGCGACGCGTCGGTCCAGTTGAACCTCGGAATTATCAAGGCCCTCGATCTTGCCAGGGGCGGAGTCAGGGAACTCCCGGCGAGGAGACTGATACTGCTCTGCAGCGACGGATTCAGGGAGTCGACTGGCGGGGCGACGCCGGAAGAGGTGCGGGCGGCTATTCAGTCAGGCCCGATACCCGTCTTCTCGGTTCTTTTCGACTCGCCTGAGCGTGACAGCAAGAACAGGAACATCGCCGCCCAGCAGCTGCTGAACGAGCTGGGATTCGACGCCGGTCCCGTCGACGGGAAGACGGGACCACGCACAGCGGCCGCGATCAGGGTGTTTCAGCAGAGCAGGGGAGTCGCCTGGGACGGCACGGTGTCGAACGAGCTGGTGGGGGTGCTGCGAGAGCTCGCCGGACGCCGCAAGGATTCCTCGGCCGCATCGATAGGGGAGATATCGAGGCGCTCGGGGGGGCAGGTCCACAGGGTTGACTCCGGACCTCTCCCGGCAGCCTTCGACGCGATCGCCTCGTCGCTGGATGACGCAGTCGCAATTCGCGTCGACCTCAAGGGGGTCGAACCCGACGGCACCCTCAAGAGGCTCGAGATATCATTCACCGATGGTTCCCGCAACCTTTCGGACGGTGTGGAGTTTCGCCTGACGGCAGCCCGTCCCGCCGCTCCACAGGTTGGCGAGAGCGCGGAGCATTCCGTGGACGCGCCTGGCGGGTTCGCCTGGTGGTATGCGGGTGCCGCCTTCGCGGTCGTAATTCTGCCTGTCGGGGTCGCCCTGGTCCGCAGGAGAGCCGGGCGCGTCACGACGGGAGCGCCATCGGACGAGCCTACCGTAATGCTGTCCCCCAAGAGCGAAAAAACAGGTCGGATCGTTCCTCCTGTCGCGGTAGAGCTTGCTCTTTCCGGGAGAGGGGATGGCCACAGTGTGCTGAAAGGCGTAGTGGCGGAAAGACTGGTGCTCGGACGAACCGGCGCTCCTTCCGTCCTGGTGGTTCCCGGCGACGCTACCATCTCCGCCAGGCACTGCGAGCTTAAGAACCTCGATGGGAGGCTCTCCGTCAGGGATCTCGGATCCTCCAACGGGACGATGGTGAACGGCGTGCCGATCGACGGCGAATATCCGCTCGAGGATGGAGACAGGCTGATGCTCGGCAAGACCGAGATGCGCGTCCGTATCAGATTTGAAAAGAGGGGGTGACGGTCGATGCACTATATCGCCCTGACCGGAGGGGGAATGCTCGCGGTCGGCTGCCTCCTGCCCTGGCTCTCCCTGGGCGTCGGCTTCGTCGGAGGAGGGCTTGAGGCGCTGCTGGGCGCGCTTGCGCTTTTTTCAGGTATTTTTGCGGCCGGGCTCGCCGCCTTCAACATAGCGAAGAACGACAACAGGATGAGATGCGCCTACCTCGCGACAGGCGTACTGTCGTCCGTGATCGGCATCATCGGACTGCTGAACGGGGAGGTCCACGCAATCACAAGCACCGGACTCTGGTTCGTCACGGCAGGGGGGTTGCTGCTGGCCGGCACCGGCCTTGTCAACCTGCTCGGCGACAGGTTTTTTTCTTCCGTCGCAGGAGTCGCGTCCCCTCACGGCCCGGAGGCGGCGCGCGTGCCTGTGCCGACGGCGCTGTTCGGTGTTGCCGGGCCTTACGCCGGCAGCAGCATCCCGCTTGTTCAGGAGGGGATCGTGATGGGCAGGGACCCGGCCGCGTGCAACCTGGTGATCCCGGCCCCGCAGGTCTCGAGGAGGCACGCCAGGATAGTCCCTGGCTCCCTGCCCGGCTTCTGGACGATCGAGGATCTCGGTTCCACCAACGGTACCTACGTCAGGGCGAGCGGCGAGTGGGTCCGGGTATCGGGGCCGATGAACATCTCCCTCTTCGGACGCTTTCGCCTTGGGGACGAGGGCACGGAGTTCGAAGTGCGCTAGGAGACGCCGAGTATGAAAATTCTGCCGGGAAACCACCAGCATATAGGGACGAGATTCGAACAGCAGGACGCCTTCGCCTTCGGGGACCTCTCGGACGCCGCCTTCCTTGCGCACGGAGGTGCGCTCGCGGTCTTGGCGGACGGAATGGGCGGGCTGAAGAAGGGCGGAGAGGCCGCGAGGTTGGCGGTCAGAGTGTTCGTCGACTCCTACCTGGCCAAGTCTGCGGACGAGTCGATGGAGGACGCGCTCGAGCGGTCTATTCAGGAGGCGAACAGGGCAGTCCACTCATTCGCCGAGGAGCACGGACTGGAAGGCAGTTGCGGCACGACGCTGGTGGCGGCGGCGGTCCATGAAAGCGGGGTATACTGGACCTACGCCGGGGACAGCCGCCTGTACATGACCGACGGCCAGAGCCTGACTCCTCTCACCGAGGACCACGTGTACGCGGTGAAACTCGACAGGGCGGCGGCTCGCGGGCGGATCGAGCCCGAGGAGGCCCTGTACGACCCGCAGAGGGAGGCCCTGACGAGCTACATCGGGGCGCGAACTATAGAGACGGTCGGCAGGGGCTCGCTGAGGAGCGCGCCAGGCGGGCTGCCCGACGGAGGGTTCACGCTTCTGCTCTGCTCCGACGGACTGTACAAGTCCCTGCCCGAGGAGAAGATACTTGAGGCATACGCGCAGGACCCGGAGGAGTGGGCTCGCGCACTGATAGATGCCGCCCTGGCGCGGGGGCTCCGGTCTCAGGACAACGTGACGGTCCTCTGCCTGGCCGTGGCCCCGGACAATTCGATGCAGACGGAGCGAGACGGATGACGACCTCGGGCGAGGAGACAGCAAACTCTCGATCGGCGCCGACAGACTACGCTAGGATCTGTCCCGCCTGTTTCACGCCCGTCGGCGAGGGCTCGGCAGCGTGCCCCGCCTGCGGCTACGACGAGTTGCAGCCCGGAGAGGGAGGATGGAACCTCCTCAAGCCCGGGGCGATCTTGCACGGCCGCTACATGGTCGGCCGCACCCTCGGCCAGGGAGGCTTCGGCATCACGTATGTCGGAATGGACATGCTGCTTAACGTCAAGCTGGCCATCAAGGAGTACTTCCCAAGCGGGCTAGCGATGCGCAACCCGGACAGCCGCACTGTGATGCGCGTGTCGGAGGAGGTCGCCGAGGACTTCCTCAGGGGCATGGAGAAGTTCATCGACGAGGCCAGGACGCTGGCGCGCTTCGAGGGCAACCCCTGCATCGTCTCGGTGAAGGACTTCTTCGAGGAGAGAGGCACGGCGTACATGGTGATGACCCTCCTGGAGGGGCGCACGCTCATGGCGCACCTCAAGGAGAAGGGGGGACGCCTTCACTTCGGCGAGGCTTTCTCCATACTCTCTCCGCTGATGGACGCCCTCGACGAAGTCCACGCTTCCGGCCTGATCCACCGTGACATCAGCCCCGACAACATCTTTCTCACGCGGTTCGGCCAGGTAAAACTGCTTGACTTCGGCGCGTCGAAGTCTGCCGTGGCGCTGATTCAGCAGCGACATCACTCGGTCGTGCTGAAAAAGGGGTACAGCCCGCCGGAGCAGTATCGCGGCAGCCGGCGCCTGGGGCCCTGGAGCGATGTCTACGGAATGGCCGCCACCCTGTACCGGTGCGTAGTCGGCATGGTGCCCCAGGACGCGCTGGACAGGATGGAGGAGGACCTGCTGGCGTCGCCTATTAGCATGGGCATCGCGATCCCGGGTTACGCCGAGGCAGCCCTGATGAAGGCCCTGTCCCTCTCCTCCGAGGATCGTCCGCAGAGCATGAGGGAGCTGAAGGAGGGGTTGTTGGGGGACGCCGCCATCTCCGCTCCAGGTGCGCCTCCGGACAGGGCTAGGAGGGTGACGCGCGGCGATTCCTCTCGGCTTCCGGACAGGCCCGTAAAAAGAAAGCGTCTGTCAACTTGGGTGTTCTTCCTGCTGTCCGTGGCCGTCATCGGCCTCGGGGCGCTCTTTTTCTTCGCCGCGAGCGACCTTATGCGGAGGGCAAAGGAGGGAGACGCCTCGGCCCAGAGGAGCATCGGAAGGCTGTACGAGTTAGGCGGCATTTTCGGCAGCGACGAGAGGGCCGCGGAGTGGTACCTCGAGGCGGCGATGCAGGGGGATGCTGCGGCCCAGTTCGCTCTGGGCAGGCTGTATGCGTCCGACGCCCTGGGCCTCCCGGACTACAGGAAAGCGTCGGACTGGTATGAGAAAGCGGCGGAACAGGGTAACATCCACGCGCAGTTCTCCCTCGCGCACTCGTACGAGACAGGGCGCGGTAGGGAGCGGGACGACTCCCTCGCCGCCGGCTGGTACAAGCGCGCAGCCGAGCAGGGTGACGCGCGGGCCCAGTTCAACCTCGCGCGGATGTCCGAGCAGGGTCGAGGGACCAGGCTGAGCCTGACCCAGGCCGCGGACTGGTATCGCAGGGCGGGGGAGCAGGGGCACGGCGAAGCTCGGATGAGCCTGGCCAGGATGTACGAGCAGGGCAGGGGAGTCAACAGGAGCGAGAGCGAGGCCGCCCTCTGGTACCGCAAGGCGGCGGAGACCGGCGATGCCGAGGCCCAGTATATCGTAGGCGGCATGTACGAGCATGGACGCGGGGTGGAGGCCGACCCGTTCCGGGCTGCAAGCTGGTATCTCAGGGCGGCGGAGCAGGGCCACATCGGCGCCAGCGCAAGCCTCGGCAGGTTGTACAGCGAGGGTTCGGGGACGGGGCGTGATTACGCGAAGGGAGTCGGCTGGTACCGAAAGGCCGCCGAGGCCGGGAACGCAGCGGCACAGTTCGGCCTCGGGTTTTGCTACGAGTTCGGACGGGGGGTGCCCCGCGACCTTGACGCGGCGGCAGGCTGGTACAGGAGGGCCGCCGCTCAGGGGCACGCGCTGGCCGGTATCGCCCTTGACCGGGTGCTCGAGGACCGGGGCGACGGGAATAGATGAGGAGGTTGCTTTTTGATCATCGGCATAGGAGTCGACATGTGCAGGGTCTCGCGCATGGAGAGGGCCATACGCTCGGATCGCTTCGTCCAGCGGGTGTTCTCGCCGGGCGAAATCGGCTACGCTCTTGAAAAGGCCGTCCCGGCCCGGCACTTCGCGGCCTGCTTCGCCGCCAGGGAGGCCTTCTCCAAGGCATCCGGCATTCCGATGTACTCGCTCGTGTTCGGGCCCGGGTTGTGGGTCGAACGCACGCAGGCCGCGCCGCAGGTCCGGATGGCCCCCGCGATCATGGAACTCCTTCCCTTCAGGGGAGAGGAGCGAATACATCTCTCGCTGACCCACGACGGGGACTACGCGGTGGCGGTCGTCGTCGTCGAGGCGCCGGCATGACGGACCTTGACGTGACAAGGAGCATGAGGATGAGATCTGTTTGAGACGTAAGAGAATCGACTGGGACGAGGAGATAAGAAAGACCGAGCAGATCCGCTGGAAGGGGCTCAGGATAAGCATAGCCAGCTTTGCGATGGCCGCGCTGTGGATCTTCGGGGTGGGGAGGATGGGCGTGCGCGGCGTCTCGTTGAGTCGCATGATGTTCATGCTGTTCCTCGTGGGAGCAGGGACTGTCCTGGTTGCCCTGCTGATGCGCAGAAGACGCAGGAGACGGGAGTGACCCGGAGGATGGACGGCATAAAAGACGGCGGCCATTCCTTTCGGCTTGTCTCGCGCACGGAGGAGGACACGATCAGGTTCGGTGAGTCGATGGCCCCGTTCGCCTTCCCGGGACTGGTCGTCCTGCTTGTCGGCGGCCTCGGGGCCGGCAAGACCACGCTGGTGAGGGGTTTTTGCCGAGCCCGAGGCTGCTCGAACGTCCGCAGCCCCTCCTTCACCCTCGTCAACCGCTACGAATGTCGCGAGGGAGCGATAATCCACGCCGACCTGTACAGGCTCGGGAGGGTCGACCCGGAGGAGCTGGACATGGAGGACTACATGGACGAGGAGCCCGTGCTGTTCATCGAATGGGCAGATCGGGGTCTCCCCTGGTCCTTCGACCAGGTATGGACCGTTCGCTTCGGCCATGCCGGCGACGACGGGAGCAGGGAGATCACCCTCTCGGCTGAGGGGGACAGGGCGATTTCGGTGCTCGACGCCTTTGCGGAAGATTATCCAGGGGGGATGACCGGGGTATGAAAGAGTCAATCGTTTCGGTCGACTGTTGCACCAGTTGGGCCGCTCTCGGGTTGGCGGAGGACGGAGTGGTCCGCGGCGAGATGAATGTCGACGCAGGCAGGAGACAGGCGGAGATTCTCCCGGCCATGTATGGATGCCTGCTCGAGTCCTGCTCTCGCAGGCCGGAGGAGGTGGACCTGTACGGATTGGTCGCTGGCCCGGGCTCCTTCACCGGGATAAAGGTCGGAATCTCCTTCGTCACCTTCCTTGCATGGGCCGGGGGGAAGAAGGTCGTCCCTCTCTCCTCGCTCGAGTGCATGGCCTTCGAACGGATAGGACGGACCGGGGGCGTCGCCGCGATCGTGCTCCAGGGAGGCGGTGGCAGGATATGCGGCGGACTGTTCACGTCCAAGGGAGGTCTGTCGCCGTTGACCCGCCTTATGCCTGACGGCGCCTATTCGCCCGCCGACTTCATGGACGCCGTGTCGGCGGTTGCGCCGAACCTCAAGGAGGTGCAGTGGATGACGGACCGCCCGGAGAAGACCGGAAGACAGTTCGGCGAAGGAGCGGGATTCTTCGTCGGAGTCAGGCCCTCAGGTGCTGCCGCGGCCATTCTCGCTCACATGCGCAGGCAGGACGCGATACCTCCAGATAGGGTAAGGGCTGAGTATCTACGCGACCCCGATACAGGGGCATAAAATTTATCATATTTATCATAGGGGCAATGAAGCGATATAAAAGATATAAATCTTGACGACCTTGCAGTGCTTTCGGATAGAAGTTATTCTACTCACAAGAAGGAGATGCGCTTCGCTCCTCTCGTCCTCGGGAGGATATCGTAGGAGGTGACTTTTTTTGCCGAAGAAGTACGAGGTTCTGGTGAACAATTCCTGGTGCAAGGGCTGCTCCCTGTGTATTCACATCTGCCCGAAAAAGGTCCTCGACCTTGACGAGGTTCGTCAGAAGGCGGTCGCGGCAAGACAGGACGATTGCATAGGATGCAGACAGTGCGAGAACATCTGCCCCGACCTTGCGATAACTGTGAAGGAGGAAGTAAAGGATGCCTGATGTCGCATTCTGGCAGGGAAACGAGGCGCTTGCACACGGCGCCCTTGCGGCGGGCTGCCGCTTTTTCGCGGGCTACCCGATAACTCCGTCCACCGAGATCGCCGAGATAATGGCCGAGGAGCTGCCCAAGATCAACGGACGATTCATCCAGATGGAGGACGAGATCGCCGGCATAGCTGCGGCGATCGGCGGCTCCATAGCCGGAAGAAAATCTCTTACCGCGACCTCGGGCCCCGGCTTCTCGCTCAAGCAGGAGAACCTGGGCTTCGCGTACATCGCGGAGATACCGCTGGTCGTCGTAGACGTGATGAGGGGCGGCCCCTCCACGGGCCTTCCCACCAAGGCGGCCCAGCAGGACGTGATGCAGGCTAGATGGGGCACCCACGGCGACCACGGAACCATCTGCTACGCTCCCTCCTCCGTCCAGGAGTGCTACGAGGTCGCAATCAAGGCCTTCAACGCGGCCGAAAGGTATCGCCAGCCCGTCCTCATCTTGAGCGACGAGATTATAGGGCATATGAGGGAGAAGGTCGTGCCGCCCAAGATAAAGGCCAAGGATCTCCTGGAGAGAAAGCGCCCGGTGGATGTCCCGGAGAAGTTCATCCCCTATCTTCCGGACCCGAGGGACGACCTTCCCTGCATGGCCTCCTTCGGCGACGGCTACACCTGGCATATAACGGGACTCACCCACAACGAGTGGGGTTTCCCGACCAACAGCCCGGAAGAGATCGAGAAGATGATGAAGCGACTCATGAGGAAGGTCGACCGTTTCCGCGATGATATCGTCGAGTACGAGACCGCGCTCACGGACGACGCCGATATCCTGGTGCTCGCCTATGGAAGCGTCGCCCGCACAAGCCTGCGCGCGGTGCACGAGGCCCGGGTGCGCGGCATAAAGGCCGGGTTCTTCCGCCCCGTCACCCTGTGGCCATTCCCCGACAGGGAGCTGGAGAAACTCGCCCGCAAGGCCAAGACGATAATTGTGCCGGAGCTTAACTGCGGACAGATGGTTCTCGAGGTGGAGCGCGCGGTACACGGCAAGGCCAAGATCGTGGCGCAGAACCTGGTGAACGGCGAGCTGTTCAAGCCCGAAGAGATTCTATCCGTCATCGAGGAGGTGGCCTGAGGATGCCCGCCCCTGAAGTATTCAACTGGCTTAGAACCAGGTTTTTCCCGCATATATGGTGCCCCGGCTGCGGACACGGCATAATAATGCACTCTCTCCTGAGGGCGCTGGTCGGACTCGACAAGAAAAAGTCGCAGACTGTCATAGCGTCCGGCATAGGCTGTTCAAGCCGGATGGTTGGCTATATCGACGCATGCACAGTGCACACGACCCACGGCCGTTCACTGGCCTTCGCCACCGGGATAAAGCTCGCCAACCCCGACCTGACCGTGATCGACGTCATGGGCGACGGCGACTGCGCTGCAATAGGAGGCAACCACTTCATACACGCCTGCAGGAGGAACATCGATATCACCGCCATCGTCATGAACAATAACATCTACGGCATGACCGGCGGGCAGATATCCCCGACGACCCCATCCGGAAGCTGGGCCGCGACAAGCCCCTACGGCGCGATAGACCCCGCCTTCGACATCTGCAAGCTCGCTGAGGGTGCCGGCGCAACCTACGTCGCCAGGGCCACCATAGCGAACCCGGTGCAGGCGGAGCAGTTCATCAAGGCCGGCATCTCCAACAAGGGCTTCTCCGTGGTGGAGATCCTTACCCACTGCCATACCCAGTTCGGCAGGAAGAACAATCGCAGGACGCCGATAGACAACGTCAACTTCTTCAAGGCCAACTCCGTCCCTCTGAACAAGGCCAAGGACATGTCCCCCGAGGAGCTTGCCGGGAAGATAGTAGTGGGCGAATTTGTCAAGAAGAGCATCCCTGAGTACACCGAACAGTACCAAGCCATGGTAAAAAGAGTGGGGGGGTTGAAAGATGGCAAGTAGATACGAGATACGGTTCGCCGGCTCGGGCGGGCAGGGCGTGATCCTCGCCGCGGTGGTGGCCGGGGAGGCTGCCGCCCTGTTCGAGGAGGGACTGAGCGTCGTCCAGACCCAGTCCTACGGCCCGGAGGCCAGGGGTGGAAAATCGAAGGCCGAGGTCATCATCGCCAAGGAGCCGATAGACTACCCCAAGGCCATGAAGCCCAACCTGCAGGTCATACTGACCCAGCAGGCCGCAGAGGAGTACGCAGGCGACACTCTCCCCGGAGGGAGGATCATCTACGACGACTTCTTCGTCACCAGCCTTCCCCAGGTGGACGCGAACATCTACTACCTCCCGATAGTCCGCACCGCGCGCGAGAAGGTCGGAAACGAGATAACCACCAACATGGTCGCGCTCGGCGCGGTAGCGCGGGTCCTGGAGCTTGAGAATATCGTCAAGCCCGAGTCGGTCAAGAAGGCCATCCTGGCCAAGGTGCCCGAGAAGACCAAGCAGTCGAACTCCCTGGCCTTCGACGAAGGGTACACACTGTTCAAGAACAGCATCCACCTTTAGAACCGCCCGTTGATAGAACGGCCGCGCCCTGTACAAGCGCGGCCTTTTTGATTGCACCCCCAAATGAAACAAGGAGGCGTTTGCGATGGCCGACAGGGGAGACTTCATGGAATTACAGGCGGAGAGGATAAGCAGCGACGGCAGCTCGGTGGGGCGCCTGTCGGACGGGATGACGGTCTTCATAGCGGGAGCCCTGCCTGGCGAGAGGGTCAGGGCCAGGATCACCGCCCGAAAAAAGAGCTACGCGGTCGCAGTCGCAGAGGAGATCCTTGAGGCGCACCCATCCAGGGTTACCCCTCCGTGCCCAGTGTATCACAGGTGCGGGGCATGCCAGCTTCAACACGCGTCCTACCCGTTGCAGCTGGAGCTCAAGCGCGCCATACTCGAGGACGCCTTCCGCCGTATCTGCAAGCGGCCGTTTCCGGAGATCCCCCCCTGCATCCCCAGTCCTGACCAGACCGGGTACAGGAACAAGGTCTCCCTGCCAGTGCGGGAGGCGGGCGGCCTCCCCGCCATGGGCTACTACGCCCGAGGCAGCCACGACATCGTGCCCATGAAATCATGCCCTGTGGCCGCGAAGCTGATAGACAGGGCCTTCGCCACGGTCTCAGCGGCGCTGCCTGCCCTTGGAATTCCTGCTTACGACGAGCGCAGTGGCAAGGGCGTCCTTCGACACGCGATATTCAGGCACGGCATCAAGACCGGCGAGCTGCTCGTCTCGCTGGTGATAGCCTCTCCGCTCAAGGCGAGGCAGAAGAACAGGCTGGAGGAGCAACTCGTCACCAGGCTAAAGAGTGGATTCCCAGGGCTCAGGAGCTTTACCCTCAACCTCAACAGGTCTCCCGGCAACGTGATCACGGGTCTCGAGACCGAGACGATCCTCGGCGACGGCCTGGTGGAGGAGGAGCTATCGCCCTTCAGGTTCGAGTGCGACACGACCTCTTTCTTCCAGGTGAACACGTGCCAGGCTCGCGCCATGTACGACTATGCCGCCCGCGCCGGTGGGGTGGCCGAATCAGCGAACGTGCTGGAGCTGTACGCCGGCAGCGGCGGACTTACCGCCTTCCTGGCCGGTGCGGCGGGCAGAGTCACGGCGGTGGAGGAGTGGCCGCCGGCAGTAAGTCTGATGGAGTCCAACATGGAGCGCAACGGGATGAAGGAGAGGGTGACCATAGCGCCTGGTGCAGTCGAAAAGGTCATCCCCGACTTGGAGGAGAGCTTCGACCTGGTAGTGCTGGACCCTCCGCGCACCGGCTGCACTCCCGATGTCCTGCGAGGCGTCCTGTCGCTGAAGCCGAGCACCATCGTCTACGTCTCCTGCAACCCGGCCACCCTGGCCAGGGACGCGGCGACTCTGGTGGACGGCGGCTATTCCATCGAGAGCCTGACCTGTTTCGACATGTTCCCGCAGACCGTGCACGTCGAAACAGTGGCCGTTTTGAGCATCGGCCACTGTCGATTTTGAGTCGTGTGACAGAGACACACTGACTATTGCGTTAACTCAACAAACCTTGACGCCCTCAGCATTCGAGGGTAGAATAAGCCTCGCCTTTCGAGGCGTCAATTGCGCCTGTAGCTCAGTGGATAGAGTATCGGCCTCCGGAGCCGAGGGTCTGGCGTTCGAATCGCCACAGGCGCGCCAATAATTAGCGAAGTCGGCCGGAGGTCCGCCTCCGGTCGCATTTTATCATGCGGGCCTCAACCATATCAATATCGGAAGGAAGCGCGTTGAGACATGGGTACTTCGCAATTGACGCGGATTCTGGCCGCGAATGACAAGAAAAAGACCTTTACCCTGCTTATCTCGGGAAGCGAGTTTCGTCCCTCCGGAGGAGGCCAGCCAGGGGACAGGGGCGAGCTACGCGCCGACGACCTGCTGTTCAAGGTGTTGGAGAGCGACAAGCATCCGGAAGGATTGGCAGTCGCTGGCACTCTCGTCAAAGGCAGGCTCGAGCCGGGCATGAATCTCGAGGAGGTCGTGGACCTGGACCTGCGGGCAGTCTACTCCAGGATGCACACGGGCGAGCATATTATCTCGAAGGTGCTGGAGGCCAACCTGCCCTCTTTGCGGATCGAAAAGGTGGCCGTCGGAGAGGCCGAGAGCCTTATCTACCTCACGTACCCTGGCGAGCTGGGCTGGGAGGATCTGTTCGCGGCCGAGGACAGGGCAAACGAAATCGTTTCTTTGGATTTGCCCGTGGAAATTGCGAACGTCGGCAGGGCCGAGGGCGAGCGTCTGCCGGGAGTCAGAGGTAAATGGGAGAGGATCGCCGACGAAACCATAAGGGTGGTGACCATCCAAGGCTTCGACGCCATAGCATGCTCGGGCTCCCATGTTGGATCGACCGGCGAAGTCGGCGACATCCTGGTCACCGGCTACAAGGGTTCGCCCCCCAACTGGGAGATACGGTACATAACGAGGGGGAGCGCCCTGCGGAACGAGTACAGCAGGGTCGCCAGGAGGCTGGCCAGGAGCGTGGGCTGCCCGGCCGACCGACTCGAGAGTGTGCTCTCATCTTTGAGGGAGGAGAACGCCGCCCTCGGCAAGACGCTCGAGAGGGCATCGCAACTGGTAGCCGTACCTTGGGAGAGCTCCAACGTCGGCGGCCTGCCACTCTTCTTCTCGGTGCTTCCCGGCGTCCCAAGAGAGCTGGTGACGGTCGCCTCGCGCAGGTGGTCGGACGACAACCCGGACGCGCTGGTCCTGCTGCTCATGCCGGAGGCGGAGGGCAAGGGGGGATACTTCCTGTTCTACAGGGGGAAGGAGGTGGACCGTGACTTCTCGTCCTTCCTGCGAGAGTCGCCATCGCTCGCCGCGAAGGGGGGCGGACGATCCGACTGGCTCAACGGCGCGTCTCCCTGCATGAGGCCGGAGGAGTGGAGGGAGGCCATCGCTCGTTTCCTTTCGACATAAAAAGACATGGGGGCGGTCGGCATGACCGCCCCCGGTCTATTTTCCTACATGCTCTGCACTATTTAACGTCGGGAACGTTCATGCCGACTTCCTGGTAGTACTTGGCCGCGCCGGGGTGCACCGGGACCGAAACTCCGTCGAGGGCGGTCGCCAGCGTGATCTCCTTCGCCTTGGCGTGAACCTTGTACAGCTCCTCGATGTTCTCCCAGAATGTCTTGGTGAACTTGTAGACAACGTCGTCAGGAAGCTGCGAGTCGCAGATGAGCATGGCGAGAACCGCAGGAGTCTGCACGTCCTTGTCAACGCCGGTGTAGGTGCCGGCGGGAATGCGATCCTTCACGAAGAAGGGGTACTGGGCCACGAGGCGGCTCATGAAATCGTCGTTGAAGCTCACCAGGTCGATGTCGTGGGTGGTGGCGAGGTCCATTATCGAGGATGTGGGGTAGCCTGCGACCACGAAGCCGACATCGAGCTGTCCGTCCTTGAAGCGCTGGGTCGTGTTGTTGAAGTCGAGGAAGTCGGGCTCCATGTCTCCGAACTTCATCTCGGCCACCTTCAACAGGGCGGTCACGTCGCCGAGGACGCCCGAGCCGGGAGCTCCAACCGAGACTCTCTTGCCCCTGATGTCCATTATGTCCTCGACGCCGGTGCCCTTGAGGGTGATGCACTGGACGTGCTCAGGGTAGAGGGAGGCAACCACGCGAAGGTTGTCGTACTGCTCCTTGAACGGGGTCATGCCCTTCGCGGCCCAGTAGGCGAGGTCGTTCTGAACCATCGCCATCTCTATCTGGTGCGTGCCGATCAGGTTGATGTTCGCGGCGGATGCGTTCCCGGTCTCGGAAGTCACCTGGAGATCCGGGGCATGCCTGCTGACTATCTCGGCCATGCCGCCACCGAGGGGGTAGTAGGTGCCGCCGGTGCCGCCGGTGGCTATCGAGATGAACGTCGTCGCGGACGCCGCGCCCGCGAAAGTGAATACCATAAGAAGGGCGAGGACCATGGTGGTTTTCCTGTTCATTTGCGAATACCTCCTAAGGAAAATTTTGTGTAACACCTTTTGCCTATCGGACGACCGAAAAACTCCCCTCCTTTTTGAAAAATTGATTTTCACCGGAATGCCTATAGTATAGGGCTAAAACCTCAACGTATCAAGAAAGTCGTGGCGATTTTTTCTAGCGCGGGGAAATTGCCGACTCTTTCCATGCATTTGACTATATAATGGTTAACAGAACTCACCGAGGGGGGATGGATGGCGTGAAGTGGAAGGGCATCTTCAAAAACCCGCAGGGAGAAGAATGGGAGGAATTGGGAGAGATGGAGGAGGCAGGCAGAACCGAGGAGCGAGAGGCTACGGTGCTCGACATGAGCACCCCGCCCGACGGGCAGGAACGACGGGGAGTGGAGGTAAACTTCAGAATAAGGATAGACGACGAAAACCAGGCGGGCAGGGCGGCGCTGCTCCTGGCCTCGACGACGACGAGCGAGGCCGAGTCGGCCTTTAAGAAAGAGTTGGCTTCCATTGGATGGAAATCCGTGGCCACCGAGGTTGGAGGTCTGGCGGGGGTCCTTCCCCAGAAGATAACCGGGGCCCTGGTCGGGGCATCACTGAACGCCGGGGTGGTGGAGAAGAAGCGAAACGAGATGCACGCGCTTATGCATGCGGCTCTGGAGGCGCTTGATGGGTTTTTGGCGGTTGGGATGCTGGAGGCCAGCGTCGGCGCCAAGATCGCGATCGTGCGCAACAGCCGCTGGATCTCCGTGGCGGTCATGGGGGATACGGCCTACCATGCGGTGGCCCATCACGAGCGTTGCGGTCTCGGCGTCATGCACATATGACATCTTCGATCGGGGGATACACTCTTGCGTCTCGGGCCTTCCTGTGCTAAAGTTCTCTTTCGTTTGGAGGTCTTTCTCCATGTGTTTACATTTTTTTGGAGGTGCCCATAGATGAAGAAGGATATTCACCCGAAGTACGAGAAGTGCATCGCGACCTGCGCGTGCGGCAACACTTTCGAAACTCGTTCGACCCAGAAGGAGATAAGGGTGGGCGTATGCTCGTCGTGCCACCCGTTCTTCACCGGCAAGAGGGGGGCGCGAGTGCTGACCGAGGCGGGCCGCCTTGAGAAGTTCCAGAAGAAGTACGAGGGGATCAACTACGGCCAGCGCCCGAACGCGGAGTAGAATCGAAGGCGCAAGAGAGATGTCCGTCGCTGAAGGAGGCCGGGTCGGGTGAGCTGTTGCGTTTTCCTGCTGTCCTTTACTCCCAGGCCGGACGATATCGTGGCCGCGGCCGCGAGACTCTGCTACAGCGATGTCTCGGCCGTCGACCTGCTGGAGGATGAATCGCAAGAAAGAAAGAGCTCGCTCCTGCGGCATATCCGCAGGAGCGGGCACTTTTCGCCGTTCGAACACGCCTCGTTCACCTTCGCCATAGACGGGTTGAGCCGCATCGCCTCGCACCAGCTCGTTCGCCACAGGATAGCATCCTACAGCCAGCAGAGCCAGAGATACGTGGAAATGCGCGGACCTGACGCAATCACTCCCCCCTCGATAGGGGAGGTGCCGGCCCTGAAGCGTAAATTCGAGGAGGCTGCGCAGACCGCCCACTCGTTATATACCGAGTTGATCGAACACGGCGTGCCCAAGGAGGATGCCAGGTACATACTCCCTCACGGGTGGAGCACGAGGCTGGTTATGACCATGAACGCCAGGGAGCTTCACCACTTCTTCACCCTGAGGCTCTGCCGCAGGGCGCAGTGGGAGATCCGCGATCTGGCTCGCGGCATGCTGATAGCCGTCCGTTCGGTCGCACCGAGGCTGTTCGAGGAGGCCGGGCCCTCCTGCCTTCTAACCGGGCGCTGCGAGGAGAGCAGCCCGTGCGGCCGCCCGTTCTCCTCCCTGGAAGAACTTCTGGATGAAAAGAGTGTGTGAGGTGAACATGAAAAAGTATTTTGCATCGCTTCCGCTCGTCCTCGCCGAGGGGGCGGAGCGGGACCGGATGCCCGTAGGTGGACAGGCAGTGATCGAGGGAGTCCTCATGAAGGGGCCCGAACGCTGGGGACTGTCCGTTCGCAAACCGGACGGGCAGATCCAGAGCGAGACCTGGGAGAGCTTCTCAAGGACGAAGAGGATGCCCTGGAAGCTGCCGATAGTGCGTGGAGTCGTGACCATGGTCGAGATGATGACCATCGGCTTCAGAGCGCTCAACAAGTCCGCCCAGATCGCGGTCGGCGAGGAGGAGAAGATCACGGCCAAGGAGCTTCTTCTCTCGACACTGGTCGCGATCGCCGCCGTGGCGGGCCTTTTCATAGCCTTGCCGCTTTGGCTGTCCGATATAGCCGTAAATGCCTGGGGGCTGACCCAGACGGGGAAGAACGTCCTGGAGGGGTGCGTCAGGGGATTGGTCTTCCTGGCCTACGTGGGGGGTATCGGCATGTGGAGCGAGATACGACAGGTCTTCCGCTACCACGGGGCCGAGCACAAGACGATCAACGCATTCGAGTCGGGTGCCGTAATGACGCCCGAGAGCATAAAAAAATTCTCGCGCATTCACCCGCGGTGCGGCACCTCCTTCCTGCTGATAGTCGTCGCCGTGAGCATAGTCGTCTTCTCGGTCGCGGGGAGCGGCTCGATTCTCTGGAGGATAGGCGCCAGGATAGTCCTGCTCCCGTTGGTCATGGGGATCTCCTACGAGATAATCAAGGGGGCCTCCTGTGCCGGCATCATCGGCAAGGTTCTGATGGCGCCCGCGCTATCCTTTCAACTGCTGACGACCCGCGAGCCCGATATCGGACAGATCGAGGTGGCCCTGCTCTCGCTCGAGACGGCGCTGGGGCGAAAGCTGTCCCCGTCGGACGCCGGTGGTGACCGGGATTGAACTTCCAGGACAAGCTGCTGGAGCTGGAGAAGGACTACGACGAGACGGAGGCGAAGATGGCCGATCCGGCCTTTCACTCCAACATGAAGGAGCTGCAGGCGCTCGCCAAGCGCCACGCCAAGCTCTCCCCGGTCGTCGCCAAGTTTCGCGAGTTCAAGAAGGTGACCGAGGACCTGAAGGAGGCACGCTCGCTGATGCACTGCGGGGATCCGGAGCTCGAGGCCCTGGCCAGGGATGAATGCTCAGGCAAGGAGGAGCGCCTGCAGCAGGTGGAGGAGGAGATGAAGATCCTTCTTCTTCCCGAGGACCCTAACGACGAGAAGAGCGTGATGGTGGAGATACGGGCGGGCGCCGGGGGCGAGGAGGCCGCGCTGTTCGCCGCCAACCTCTTCCGCATGTACACCCGTTTCGCCGAGAGAGAGGGTTGGCGCACCGAGAGCGTCGACTACAACGAGACTGGAATCGGCGGCTACAAGGAGATAATCTTCCGCATCGACGGAGACGGGGCCTACAGCAAGCTGAAGTTCGAGAGCGGAGTCCACAGGGTCCAGCGCGTCCCGGTAACCGAGGCGAGCGGACGCATCCACACCTCGACCGCCACAGTGGCCGTGCTTCCGGAGGTGGAGGACGTGGACGTTGAGATCAGAAGCGAGGACCTGAAGATCGACACCTACCGCTCAAGCGGCGCGGGAGGGCAGCACGTGAACATGACCGACTCCGCGGTGAGGATCACCCACCTGCCCACCGGCGTAGTGGTGACCTGCCAGGACGAGCGCTCTCAGATAAAGAACAGGGTCAAGGCCATGGCCTACCTGAGGGCCAAGCTCTACGACCTCGAGCTTCAAAAGCAGAGCGACGACCTGGCGTCCGAGCGACGGGGCCAGATAGGCACGGGCGACCGCTCGGAGCGCATAAGGACCTACAACTTCACCCAGAACAGGATCACCGACCACCGAATAGGCATGACCCTCTACAAGCTCGACCAGTACCTGGACGGCGACCTTTACGAGCTCATCGACGCGATGACCATGGCCGACCAGTCCCAGAAGCTCCACGCCATAGAGGCAAAATGAGATGAACACGGAGGAGACCGGCAGAAGGATCGCCCGCGCCCTTAAGGAGGCGGGGGCGGTCTCTCCCGCTTTTGAGGCCGCCGTGATCCTCCGCTTCGTCCTCGGAGTTCCCCAGACACGGATCATGGCGCACCCTGATGCCGAGATCTCAGCGGAGGACAGCGCCGCGATCGGGAGGATTCTCGCGCGACGTCTGAACAGGGAGCCGCTTCAGTATATCCTGGGGTCGTGGGATTTCTTCGGACGTGTCTTCGATACTCCACCGGGTGTTCTAATACCCAGGCCCGAGACTGAGTTGCTTGTTGAGAAAGCGCTCGAACTGGCTCCGGGCGACGGCGGGGCTTTTTTGGACTGGGGGACCGGTACCGGGTGCATCGCCCTCTCCCTGCTGTGCGAGTCCAAGGGCCTGACGGGAGTCGCGGCTGACCGGAGTCCGAGGGCGCTTATCACCGCCTGGAACAACATGAAGCGCCACCAGGTGCTGCGCAGATGCCTTCTATGGCACTCTCGCTCCCCGGACGACATCCCGATTTCCCCGGCCTCTCTGGACCTCTTCGTGAGCAACCCCCCCTATATAAAGACCGGACACCTGCCCGCCCTTATGCCGGAGGTGCGGTTCGAGCCCGCCGAGGCCCTGGATGGGGGTGCCGACGGGCTGTACTGGTACGAGAGGCTGTTCCCGGCCGCCGAGAGACTGCTAAAGCCGGGAGGCAGTCTGCTGTTCGAGATCGGCGATGCCGAGCAGGCCGAGTCGCTGGTCAGGCTGGCTCCCCCCGCCCTCGCGCATGCGGCGACGCACGATGATTTTTCCGGCGCGCCTCGCGTTCTCGCATGGCGTCGTGTATAATTTCGTTGCTAGATCATGTGTCTTCTGGAGGGATGATTCCATCATGGAAAAAAGGGAACTTGTCATCGTAGGTGCAGGTCCGGCCGGCCTTGCTGCCGCGATATACGGAAGAAGGGCAGGTCTTGACGTGCTTCTGCTCGAAAAGGGCGTCGCCGGAGGGCAGATCAACACCACCGAGGAGATAGAGAACTGGCCGGGGGTCGAGCACGCGTCGGGGCCCGAGCTGTCCCAGATGTTCAGAAAGCACGCCGAGAAGTTCAACACCGAGTTCCGGGACGTTGACGTGTCGAAGGTAGAGGTCCGCGGCGACACCAAGGTGGTGGTGACGAACAAGGGCGAGATCGAGGCCGAGGCGGTGATCATAGCCACCGGCGCCTACTTCCGCAGGCTTGGCTGCGAGGGCGAGGCGGAGCACATAGGCCAGGGCGTAAGCTACTGCGCGGTCTGCGACGGCGCCTTTTTCGAGGGAGAGGAGATCGCGGTGGTCGGCGGCGGCAACACGGCCGTGGAGGAGGGGGTTTATCTAACCAACTTTGCCTCCAAGGTGTACATCATCCATAGAAGAGACGAGTTCAGGGCCGACCGCGCCGCCATCGAACACGCCCTGTCCAACCCGAAGATAGTGCCGGTATGGAACACGGTGGTCGAGAAGATCGAGGGCGACGGGCTGGTCGAGAACCTCGTCATCAAGAACATTAAGACAGGAGAGGTCTCCAACCTGCCGGTGGCCGGGGTGTTCATGTTCGTCGGGCAGCTTCCCCACGACGAGTGCGTCCGCGGGCTTGTCGACGCTACAAAGGGGGGCTGGATAAAGACCGACGACAACATGGAGACCTCCGTGGAGGGCATATTCGCCGCAGGCGACGTGCGCGACAAGGGCCTGCGCCAGGTGGTGACCGCCGCCTCCGACGGAGCCATAGCCGCGATGAGCGCCTCCGCCTACATAAACGAGCAGGTGCACCTGCGCTCCGTCCTTCTCGAGCCCGAGCACGTCGTGGCCCTGTTCTACTCCAGCATAGTCCAGGAGCAGGTCAAGCTCTCCGACGAGGTCGACAGCCTGGCGAAAAAGAAGGGCGGCAAGGTCGCTCTCATCGACGGCTACAGGAACAAGCGGATGGCGGACAAGCTGGGTATAGAATCGCTGCCCGCGCTCGTGGAGATCAGGTCCGGCAAGGTGACCGGGATCTCCCCGGTGAAGGTCGCCGACGACATCGCGCCGTTTTTCAAGTAGGCGCGGGAAGCACGCCTCCGCCGAGGTCTCGACCGTCGCGTCGCGCACCTCTCCACTTGGATTCCGCACCGCCGCGACAGGATGACCGGCGTGTAAGGTTTCGCGCCGACACGGCCGAAACATAGCGTGAAGGGAGTGATCTCCGGTATGGACTCTAAAAACTCGCAGCACGCCCAGGCCGTGTACATGGCCAACAAGGTTAACACGGCGTCCAGGGAGCAGCTTCTGCTGTTTACGTATGATATAGGCATAAGGAGTTGCATCGGCGCGGAGAACGCCCTTGAGGCCGGTGTGGTCGACGAGGCCAACAACAACATCCAGAGGGCGCAGAACGTCATCCGCGAACTGATGATCACACTGCGAGTGGATGAGGGCGGCGAAGTCGCTCAAAATCTTATGCGCCTCTACGACTTCATGTACCTGATGCTGGTGGAGGCGAACGTGGCCAAGGATCGCGAGAAGGTCTCCGTCGTGAGGGGCATGCTCGAGGAGCTTCGCTCCACCTGGGAAGAGGCGATAATCAAACTTGCCGAGGAGTCGGGAGAGAAGGCTGCTCCCCAGTTCCTTCGCGGCTCCGCCTCGGCAGTTAAGGACGATGCCAAGGCCGTGCCCGCCGGAGGGCTCAACGTTGCAGGCTGACCTCGAGGAGGTGCTGTCCAGCCTGGTGTCCTCCGAGCTGGCCCTGTTCAACGAGCTCGCCCTCCTCGTGGAAAAAGAGGAGGAGCGGGTGGTCGCGGAGGATATGGAGGGCCTGCTTCAAGTGCTTCAGGAGAAACAGGATGTCATCTCTCGCCAGGAGAAGATCCAGGAGGGGTGGAGCAACCTCGCCTCCTCGCTGGGGCTGTCGGAGGGCAGGAACGGGCCCGCCTTCTGGAGCGACATAGGGGATATGCTGGGGGACGGGGCCGAGGACCTCAAGGCCTCGCTTTCCGTTATCCGCGACGTGGCGGGAAAAGTTCTGGAGCAGGAGTGCCGCGTTCAGTCGATCCTTGAGAAGCACGTCGAGTCCCTTCGCAAGCAGATGGCGTCACTGAGCAGGGGCAAGAAGGCCCTCCAGGGTTATTCAAAATCAGGAGGAGTATGAGGGGGACAGGGGCGATGAGAAGCATAAGCTTCCGCTATGCGCTTTTGCTCCCCCTCTTTTTGTTGTTCGCGCCCGCAGCCTTTGGCGCGGACGACATGTCGAAGGAGATAGCACTGGGCAAGAAGGCCGCCGCAGAGCTTGAGCAACGATGGGAGCTCGACTCCGACCCTGTCGTGGCGGCCCGCCTCGATATGATCCTCGCGCGACTGGTCCCCTTTACGAGCCGACCTCTCCCCTACGAGGTCAGGGTGGCCAGGGAGGAGGAGAAAAACGCCTTCAGCCTTCCCGGGGGGATCATCTATTTCACCGACGGCATGCTCAAGTTTCTAAGGTCCGACGCGGAGATCGCGGCGATAATGGCCCATGAACTGGCTCATGCCGATCGTCGTCACGTGATCATCCAGACCGCCCGCTCGTCAAAGATATCCCTGGCAGCCATAGCCCTTATGGTAGCCTCGCACGGAGCGGCAGGCCCCATGATCCTGACCAGCCTCCTGCAGGTGGCCGTGACCAACTCCTACGGGATGGACCTTGAGAGGGAGGCCGACAGGGAGGGGTTCCGGATGCTCGTCTCCGCCGGCTTCCCTCCGGCAGCGATGGTAACGCCGCTTGAGGCCATGATCTTCGACCAGATGAAACGCCCCTACATCGACCCCGGTGTCTTCATGACGCACCCCGAGCTGGCCGAGCGGGTGGACAACATCCTGAAGCTGGCCGAGGAGATGAGAGCCCCCATCGAGAGAAAACGCGCACTCCACCTGCTTCGACCCTCGACTTCCGAATCAGGGGAGACGGTCCTGCTGGCCGTCGACGGGGTCGAGATATGGCGCGCAAAGCGCAGCACGGCCGCGGAAGAGGCGGCAAAGGCTGCCTCGGCGGCGATTGAAGGCTTTTTACAGATGGAGACGCCCCCTTACGACATCCAGATGATAGATCTGGGCGGGGAGAGGGCGCTTCACATAGGTCCGGCAATAGTGATGCGGGAGCCCTTGCCCGAGGGTGCCACACCTCTGGAGACACTGCGCGAATCCCTCGTCGCCGCCCTGGGCGCCGCCAGGGACAAACACCAGGGAACGAACTACCACCGGTAAAAAAATCTGATGGTACAATAAGAACCGGGGTGGCGGGCCCACCCCCGACTATTCACGGCTAATTGCGGCCGGGAGGATATGCTCCCTCGGCCGGGACGGTCGTTCGAAAGGGGTTCTCTCCGTGTCCGTATCCCTGTACCGCCGCTTCAGGCCGCAGACATTCGAGGAGATTGCAGGCCAGGAGACGGTGGTGGACGTCCTGAAAAAAACTCTTCAACGCAACCAGACGGGCCACGCATGGCTCTTCTCGGGGCCTCGCGGCTGCGGGAAGACTACTGCGGCGCGCCTTCTCGCGAAGGCCCTGAACTGTACGGGCCTGGTGGACGGCTACGAGCCGTGCGGCAAGTGCGCGCAGTGCATCTCCATAAGCTCCGGGGACAGCCTCGACGTAGTCGAGATCGACGGCGCGTCCAACAACGGAGTAGAGGAGATCCGGGAGTTGAAGACCCACGTTTCGCTGTCCCCCTTCTCCGCCAGATGGAAGGTCTACATAATCGACGAGGTCCATATGCTGTCCATATCGGCCTTCAACGCCCTTTTGAAGACGTTGGAGGAGCCGCCGCCGTACGTTGTCTTCATACTCGCGACCACGGAGCCGCAGAAGGTCCCCGCGACGATACGCTCGCGATGCCGTCATCTGCCCTTTCACAGGATAGAGGTGCCCGCCGTCTGCTCAAGGCTGTCCCGTGTCGCTTCCGAGGAGAAGATCCCGTTCGACCCCGACGCGCTGCGCGAGATCGCGAGGCACGCTGACGGCGCCCTCCGCGATGCCCTGTCGCTTTTGGAACAGGCCGCCTCCCTGGGCGGCGGAGAGGTTTCGAAGGACGCCGTGGATCGCCTGCTGGGCGGAGGCACGCTGTCGGAGATGGAGAAGTGGGTGTCCTCCCTCAAGGAGGAGGATGTCCAACCCTTCCTCTTCCTGGACCGCATGTTCCGGAAGGGCGCCTCTCCGCAGCGGGTGGTGGAGGGAGTGTTTCTTCTGTTCCGCAACCTGTGGGCGGTAAAGCGGTGGGGCAAGCCGGTGCTCGAGGCCCTGGCGCTGTCGGAGTCCGAGGAGGCGTTTCTCGAGGCCGAATCCGGCGCATGGACGCAGGATCAGCTGTCCGACATGATGCAATACTGTTCGAAACTCATCCCCCAGGTGCGCGCCGGGCTGCGCACCGACGTGCTATCGGGGCTGCTGGCCGCGAGGGCGCTGGAGTGCCGCGCCACTCCGGCCGCGAAGGCATCGCCTCCTGTCGCCAGACCGCCTTTCAACCCTATGGAGCCCGCCTCCGAGACGGCCGCGGCCCGCCCTCTCGTCGCGCCTCCGCGGCCGGTGGCACCCCAGACTAGTCCTCCTGTCGAGCCTCCGCGACCGGCGACGCCGCAGACTGGCTCTCCCGTAGCGCCTCCGCAACCGGCGAGTCGCCCGGACAGGGCGAAAGAGCCTCGGGAGGTTCGTGTGCCCGCGGCTTTCGACAGCCCTGTGCCGGACGAAATCTGGAGGGAGGTCGAGAGGCGACTGTTCGAGGGGCACATTTCGCTGTACTGCCTCCTTGTCGGCGCAACGATCGCAGTCGATGAAAAATGCATCGAGATTCGGATCCCCGACGACGGAGCGTACTCCTACGCGACTCTTTGCTCCGAGAGGAAGACCCACGAGCTTGCGGCGGTGATCGACGACGTGGTCGGCGGCGGCAGGGAGCTGGTCCTGGCATGGAGAGGGGAGTGCTCCGCCCGTGCACCCCAAGCGATGGAGACCAAGCCCGAACCCGAAGAAGCGTCCTCCCCCGCACCTGTCGTCCCCCCCGCGAGGGACGAGGCCTCTCCGCAGTCGAGAGGACAGGGAAAGGGAATTCCGTTCGAGGGTATTGTGGACGAGGTGCTGAGGTGGACAGACGGGGAGGTAGTGCTCGTAAGACGCGAGGAGAGGGAGGACGAACCTCCTCCCGCCGGGGAGCAGGAATGACCGCAAGATGGAGGACCGAGGCATGACGACCAGCAACTTCGTTCACCTGCACGTTCATACTGAGTACAGCCTTCTGGACGGCGCCATTCGCTGCGGCGACCTCGCGGCCAAGGCCGCCGAATTCGGAATGCCCGCGGTGGCGATGACAGACCACGGGGCTATGTACGGGGCGGTCGACTTCTACGACAGCTGCCGCTCCGCGGGCGTCAAGCCCATCATAGGATGCGAGGTCTACGTAGCCCCCGAGGGACACACCCTGAGGGAGAAGAGGGGCAGGAATCACCACCTGCTGCTGCTGGCCGAGAACGACGAAGGGTACCACAACCTGGTCAAGCTCTGCTCGATAGCGTACACCGAGGGTTTCTACGGCAAACCCAGGATAGACCACGAGCTCCTGGACCGGTACAAGAAGGGGCTGATCGTCTCCTCCGCTTGCCTGGCGGGGGAGATCCCCTCCCTTATCCTGGAGGGGCAGGAGAAGGAGGCGACGGAGCGGGCCTTCATGTACAGGGATATAGTCGGGCCCGAAAACTTCTTCATAGAGATAATGCACAACGCCCTGCCCGAGCAGGAGAGGGCCAACCGAGGGCTTATCAGGCTCGCGAAGGAGCATGGATTCCCTCTCGTAGCCACCAACGACGCCCACTACCTCTCCAGGGAGGACTTCGACTGGCACGAAGTGTTGCTGTGCGTCCAGACCAAGTGCACCCTCGACGACGAAAAACGAATGTCGTTCCGGTGCAACGACTTCTACCTTCGTTCACCGGAGGAGATGCAGAGCATATTCGGGTCGGAGCTTCCGGAGGCCCTGTCAAACACGCTTCTGATCGCCGAGCGCTGCAACGTTCAGATCCCTTTGAGCGACCGCGACTTCAAGCTCCCCAGGCCAGATCTACCCGAGGGGGAGACCCTTGAGTCTAACCTCGAGAAGGAGGCAAACCTGGGCCTGGTGGAGCGGATCGGAAGCCCGGTCCCGGAGGAGTACCAGAAGCGGCTTGACCTTGAGATCGGTGTGATCAACTCCATGGGGTTCGCAGGCTACTTCCTGATAGTCGCGGGGATTATCAAGGCAGCGAGGGACCGCAACATACCAGTGGGGCCTGGCAGGGGTTCCGCCGCCGGATCCCTGGTGGCGTGGAGCCTCAAGATCACGGGGCTCGACCCATTGAAGTACAACCTGCTGTTCGAGCGATTCCTAAACCCGGAACGGATAAGCATGCCGGATATCGACACGGACATCTCCGACAAGGGGCGCGACGAACTGTTGCGCTTCATAACCGAGAAGTACGGCGCCGACAAGGTCTCCCAGATCGGCACGTTCGGAAGGCTCAAGAGTCGGGCCGCCATAAAGGACGTCGGCAGGGTGCTCGGGATGCCAATACCCGAGGTCGACGCTCTGACTCGCTACTTTCCCGAACTGGGAGACGAGACCATCCCCGGCGTCCTTGAACGTACGCCCGAGCTCGCCGAGATGAAGAAGACCAGCCCGGAGGTGTCAAGGGTGCTGGACATCGCGTCGAAGATCGAGGGGCTCGCCCGCCACTGCTCGCAGCACGCAGCCGGAGTGGTGATAACCCCCGTCCCCCTGACGGACCTGGTGCCGGTGAGACGCCTTGGGCAGGACCAGGTCGTCACACAGTACTCCATGGAGCCGCTGGAGAAGCTCGGGCTGGTCAAGATGGACTTCCTCGGGCTCAGGACCCTGTCCGTCATCGAGGAGGCGCTGTCCAATATCGCCCTGATGGGCAAGCCTGTCCCGGACATCGAGTCCATCCCGCTGGACGATAAGAAAGCATATGAGATCCTGCAGAAGGCGGACACCCTGGGAGTATTCCAGCTCGAGTCCGACGGGATGCGCAGGCTGCTCGAAAAACTAAAGGTGGACTGCTTCGAGGACCTCGTGGCCGCCCTTGCGATGTACCGCCCCGGTCCGCTCGGAAGCGGCATGGTCGACCAGTATATCGAGTGCAAGCACGGAAGGTCGAGCGTCAAGTACCTGCACCCTCTGCTCGAGGACGTGCTGCGAGAGACCTACGGGGTCGTCCTCTACCAGGAGCAGGTGATGCAGTGCGCGGCCCTGCTCGCCGGTTACTCCCTCGGCGAGGCTGACCTGCTCCGTCGCGCCATGGGAAAGAAGAAGGCGGACGTCATGGAGCAGCAGCGCGCAAAGTTCACCGCGGGGTGCGTCAGCAGGGGGATAAACGAGAAGACGGCCGTCGAGATCTTCGACATCATGGCCGAGTTCGCGGGGTACGGTTTCAACAAGTCTCACAGCGCCGCCTACGCCCTCATCTCCTACCAGACTGCCTGGCTCAAGGCGAACTACCACCCCGAGTTCATGGCCGCCTACCTCTCCAGCCAGATCGGCACGAAGAAGGAGAAGATGGCCTCCTACGTGAAGGAGGTCCGCAACTCGGGAATAGAGGTCCTCCCTCCCGACATCAACTCGTCGATGGCGAGCTTCACGCCGGTGGGCGAGGTGGTCCGCTTCGGCATAGGCGCCGTCGCCAAGGCAGGTCACGCCGCCGTCGAATCCATAATCGCGGAGAGGAGCGCCAACGGCCCCTACGCCTCCATGTGGGACTTCCTTACCAGGGTCGACCTTCGCCTCGTCAACAAGGGCGTGGTCGAGAACCTGGTAAGCTCGGGGGCCTTCGACGGCCTTGAGCAGAATCGTCGAAAGCTGCTGGAGGGCCTGCCGGACCTCGTACAGGCCGCACAGAAGAGGGCTGCCAACGGCAACCAGGGGTCGCTGTTCGACTCTCTTCCAGACGAGGACAGGAGCGGCCCCGACCTGCCGGACGTCCCGGATTTCTCGACACTGGAACGTCTCGAGGGCGAACGACAGGCCGTCGGGCTTTATATATCCGGCCATCCGTTCGAGCAGTACGAGGAAGAGGTGCGCCCCCACACGAACTGCACCCTCGCGGATGTCAAGTCCTGGCGCGGCAGGAGGGTGCCCGTGCTGGTGGGGGGCCTCGTCGTCTCCACGGAGGAGCGAACCACGAAGAGCGGGGACCCGATGGGCTTCATCGAGCTGGAGGACGTGGAGTCCCGCCTCAGGGTGGTGTGCGTCCCCCGCGTGTGGGAGCCCTTGAGGGGGCAAATCTCCCAGGGAGCGGTCTGCCTGGTGTCAGGCTTCCCTGATGACCGCGACAACGGGGGACTGGTCGCTAAAAAAGTGATGCTGATCGAGGACGGAGAGATCCCCGCTGAATCTCCCCCCTTCGTTCGCATCAGCGTCTTCGCCGACCACCTAGAAAGACTGCCTTTGAGAGAGTTTGTCAGGGCGCTCAAATCGTGCCCGGGCAGATCGACGGTCCTGCTGGAGCTGAGGAACGACGCCGAGTCCACCGTAATCTCCCTGTCGGACGTCAAGGTGGACGCGCGGGCAGATATATATTCGCATATCTCCAGGGTGATGCCCGCGGATATGTTCCACGTGAGTTGATGCTTTGCATGGAAAAAGAAAAGAGGAGTGCCCCATGACGAAAGTGAAAATTGTCTGCACCATAGGCCCAGCCTGCTCCAACTACGATACCCTCAGGTCCATGGCACTGGCCGGGATGAACGTCGCCAGGCTCAACTTCAGCCATGGAGTGTACGAAGAGCACGAACGGATGCTGAACCTGGTGCGATCCGTCGAGAAAGACCTGAACTCTCCGATACCGACCCTGCTCGACACGAAGGGCCCTGAAATACGCACCGGAAAGTTGGAGGGAGGCGCTGCCGCCCTTGAGTCCGGCGGCGTTCTGACCCTGACCGACGAGAAGATCGTGGGCGACGGGTCAAGGGTCTTCGTCAACTACCCCAGGCTCGCGGACGAGGTTGCCGTGGGGCAGGAGATATTCATCGACGACGGCGCGCTTCACCTCGAGGTTGAGAGAATCTCCGGACGCGAGGTCGTGTGCAGGGTCATAGTCGGCGGGCTCCTTGGCGACTCCAAGGGCGTCAACATCCCCGGCGCGGAGCTATCGCTGCCGGCGCTGTCCGACAAGGACTTGGAGGACATCCGCTGGGGAGTGGATCGCGAGATGGACTTCATCGCGGTCTCCTTCGTGAAGAACAGCCGGGATATAATGGAAGTCCGACGCGCGATGGAGTCCTTCGGAGGGGTCATGAAGGTCATCGCCAAGATAGAGACCCGCCAGGCGGTGCAGAACATAGAGGAGATAGCCGAAGTCGTCGACGGCATGATGATAGCCCGCGGCGACCTGGGGGTGGAGATCCAGACGGAGGAAGTCCCCCTGCAGCAGAAGAGGATCATAGATATATGCCGGGCCAAGGGGAAGGCCGTGATAGTAGCGACCCAGATGCTCGACTCAATGATACGCAACCCGCGCCCGACCAGGGCCGAGGCCAGCGACGTAGCCAACGCGGTGCTCGACGGGGCGGACGCAGTGATGCTCTCAGGCGAGACCGCCAAGGGCGCCTACCCCCTCCGTTCCGTGGAGACGATGAAGCGCATCGTAACCAGGGCGGAGAGCGAGATCGAGCTATGGGAGCGCCCTTTGCACTACGCTTCCGCCACAACCGGCGTCCCCGACGCCGTGAGCGGGGCGGCCGTCCTCATAGCTCGACAGATGAAGGCATCCGCGATAGTGTCGGTGACCCAGAGCGGCAGCACCGCGCAGATGGTAAGCAGGCATCGCCCCCCATGCGCGATCCTCGGCGCCACGCCTCTAAAGCGCACCTGGCGCGAACTTGCCCTTTACTGGGGGATCCTTCCAATGATACAGGAGGAGATGACAGACCAGAACACCGCGGTCGACACGGTAATGGCCACCTGCATCGAGAACGGCTACGTCAAGGCCGGCGAGCTGGTGGTGGTGACCGCCGGGGTGCCGCTGGGAATAGCAGGTACCACCAACCTGGTGCAGGTGTACATAGCCGGGAAGATTCTGCTCAGGGGGCTCTCCCTGCTGAAGCGGGAGGCGCGCGGGCCGGTTTGCACGGCCCGCAGCGCGGACGAGGCCTCCAGGAAGATGACCAGGGGAGCGGTGCTGATAGTGGAGAGCACGGACGACGACTACCTCCCCTCGATGAAGCTCGCCTCCGCCGTGGTCGCGGAGGAGGAGGGGCTGACCTCGCACGCGGCCATCGCCGCCCTCGAACTCGGCATCCCGTGCATAGTCGGCGCGTCGGGGGCGCTCTCGGCCCTTTCCGACGGCATGATAGTGACGGTGGACGGCTACCGCGGGATCCTCTACCACGGAAACGTCAGGCTGTCGGCATGACGGAACTCCCGCCGGACAGGGTGATCCGCGGTCGACCCCTGTCGGAGCAGGTGTTTGAAAGATTGTCGGCGGGCGCTTCCTTTCCGTTATGGAGGAACATACCGGCCGGTGTCGACCGCCAGAGCGCCGTGCTCGTGCCGCTTTTCCCGCTTGAGGGAAGCCTTTTCACCCTCTTCTTGAGGCGTTCGCCTGGACTTTCCAGGCACGGGGGGGAGATTTGCTTCCCGGGCGGGATGAAGGAGGCGACGGATGAATCGCCGCTTACGACAGCCCTCAGGGAGGCCGAGGAGGAGACCGGCATAGCCCCGGAGCGTGTGACCCCGCTGGCGCAGCTGCAGCCGGAGTACACCGTGGTCACTGGCGTGGAGATATACCCGGTGCTCGGCGCGGTGCGAGGAGTCGACCCGCGCACAGGCCTGGCTCTCCCCTCAGGAGAGATAGCCCGCGCCTACGCGGTCGATATCCTCGGCTTCTCCAGGACTCCGCGCAGAAAGACCTTCTCCCTGCCCGAAACTGCGCGCGTCTCTTATCCGGAGTACGACCTCCCCGACGGCACCGTGATCTGGGGGGTGACGGCCAGGATACTTGAGAAGGTCAGGGAGATGCTTTGATCATGAAAGGAGACGCATCATGGCGAGAATCGGCGCTCATGTATCCATCTCCGGCGGACTGGAGAAGAGCATAGAGCGCGGAGAGGCGCTCGGATGCGAGGCAATTCAGATCTTCACCAAGAACCAGCTCCAGTGGAGGAGCTCGCCTGTCGCGCAGTCCAAGGCAGACAGGTTCTGCCGCTCGTGGGCCGCCAGTGGAATAAAGAGCGTGGTCGTCCACGCCTCCTACTTAATAAACCTGGCGGCGGTCGACGCCACTGGGCCGAGGAGCGTGTCCGCGCTGGAGGAGGAGATTGAGCGGTGCGACACCCTGGGAATAGACGACATCGTGCTTCATCCCGGCTCCTCGCGCGGCAGGGACGCGGACGAAGCGTTGGATCTCGTGTCGGAACGCCTGTCGCAGATACTCGACAGGACCCGGCACAAAAGGGTGCGCATCCTGCTTGAGACGATGGCGGGCCAGGGGGATATACTGGGCCGGGATTTCAGACAGTTGAAGAGGATCATCGAGGGCGCAGGCTGGCACTACAGGCTCGGCGTCTGCATGGACACCTGCCATCTGTTCGCCGCCGGGCACGACATCAGGAGCAGGGCTGCCTACCAGCGGCTCGTCGACCAGGCGGAGGAGGCCGTAGGCCTCGACAGGGTGGGGTGCTGGCATCTAAACGACAGCTTTCACGAGCTGGGAAGAGGGCTCGACCGGCACGCCCACATAGGCGAGGGTGCCCTGGGGTACGAGCCCTTCGCCTTCATACTGAACGACCCGCTGTGGGAGGAGACCCCGTGCATACTTGAGACTCCGCTCGACTCGGCTGGGCACGCCAGGAACATGGCCATACTGCGAAAGCTCAGGGGTGGTTGATCTTGAAAGCCGGTTATCCAAGGCTGGTAGTATCCAGGGAGAAGATAGTCGAGAACACCGCCCGCGTGGCTGACCTGTGCGCCCGCGCCGGGGTTTCCCTCACCGCAGTGACCAAGGGAGTCAGCGCGCGCGAGGGCATAGTGCGCGCCATGGTCGAGGGCGGTTGCGCGGAGATCGGCGACAGCAGGATGGACGACCTTGAGTTCATCAGATCGCTTGGGACCGGACTGCCCCTGTTGCTGCTCAGAATACCGATGCCGAGTGAGATTTCGCGGCTTGTTGAGGCGGCGGACAGATCGATAGTATCGATGCCAGAGACAGTGACTCTGATTGACAAAGAGTGCCTTGCAGCCGGGAGGACTCACGAGATACTGGCTATGGCGGACCTGGGAGACCTCCGCGAGGGTGTATGGATGGGGCGCATGGAGTGCATGGCGGACGCGCTCAAGCGGGCTCGGCGAACGAGGTGCGCCGGGGTTGCCGTGAACTTCGGCTGCTACGGCGGAGTCCTCCCCTCCCCCGAGAAACTTCGCCTGCTGCTCAAGGCAGGTGAAGAACTCGAGCGGGACCTTGGATACAGGATCGATGTGTACTCCGGCGGCTCCACCTCCTCCCTGATACTGCTGGAGCAGGGAACAATGCCGCCAGGGGTGAACAACCTTCGCATCGGGGAGGCGATCCTCCTTGGAAACGACGTCACCGGAGACAGGGAGATACCTTGGCTGCACAGAAGGACTATGCATCTGGAGGCAGAGGTGGTGGAGGTGTACAGGAAGCCCTCGGTGCCGGTGGGGCCGACCGGCCGCGATGCGTTCGGGCGGGCCCCCGTGTTCGAGGACAGGGGGTACCGGCTCAGGGCGATACTTGCCGTGGGACGCCAGGATGTGAGCATCGAGGGGCTGACGCCGGAGATCCCGGAGGTCTTGATCCTCGGGGGCTCGAGCGATCACATGATCGTCGACGTGGAGGACGTGCATCCTGCGCCGTGTCTTGGCGCCATCCTCAGGTTTTTCCCCGACTACGGAGCGATGTTGGCCCTGTCCACCTCGTCATTTGTGGCCTTTGACGTGGTATAGTATGCGCGGACATTCCCTAAGGACTACTGGCAGCCCCGGAGGGCTATGAATATGCTCGGTTCGCTGAGATGGCAGGATCTCGTAGACATCCTGGTAATAGCGATAATCTTCCACAGGCTGCTCCTGCTGATCGTGGGCACACGCGCCATGCAGCTGATAAAGGGGCTGCTGACGCTGGGACTGGTGGCCGCCGCGGCCAGGATACTCGAGCTCAGGACCCTGTCCTGGTTTCTCGGCCAGACTCTCGGCGTGCTCATGATAGCCATCCCGATAGTTTTTCAGCCCGAGCTCAGGAAGGCGCTGGAGGAGATAGGGCGCGGAGGCGGCCTCTGGAGGAGAAAAAAGGCCGCCGAGAAGGCCGAGGCCTTAAGTTTCGAAGTGTCGCGGGCCATAGGCTACCTTAAGGGGCAGAAGATAGGCGCCCTTATCGTGCTCGAGCGAGGAACCGGCCTGAAGGACTTCTGGAGGACGGCCATCAAGATTAACTCCGAGATAACCCAGGAGCTGTTGATAACCCTCTTTTGGGACGGCACCCCGTTGCACGACGGCGCGGTAATAATCGACAGGGAGAGGATAATCGCGGCCGGCTGCTTTCTGCCCCTGACCGAGAATCCCGATCTCTCGCGTTGGATAGGGACACGCCACAGAGCCGCGCTGGGAGTGAGCGAGGTCTCTGATGCCCTTGCCCTGGTGGTGTCGGAGGAGAGGGGAGAGGTCTCCCTGGCGGTCAACGGTCGCCTTTCAAGGAACCTGAAGGACGCCCAGGTACAAAAACTCCTATTCTACTTCTTCAGCGGCGAAGAGAGCGAACGCAAGTCGCTCATGGAGCGCCTGCAGGAGGACCTGCAGGCACTATGGTCCTGAGCTGGAAGCGGGTGAGCTGTTATCATGTCCGACCAGGAAAAGATCGACGGCATACTGGCGTCTCCCCTGTTCCTCAAGCTTATGGCGGCAGCCGCGGCCCTCGCCCTGTGGTTCTACGTCTCCGGAAGCGGGACCACCGAGGCCGTCAGGACTCTCTTGATCCCGATCGAGTACCTGAATGCCCCGCCTCAGACCATGATCAAGGCCCCAGTGAAGGAGGTCGAGATCGTCCTGTCGGGGGCGAGCCGCGTCCTCTCCTCCATAACGAACGAGGGCGTCGCGTGCGAGGCGGACCTGCGCGGGCTTGGCGAGGGAAAGTACAGGGTCCCTGTCAGGACGATAGTCCCTAACGACATCAAGGTGATGGACGTGAAGCCCACTCACGTGGACATCGAGCTGGCCAGGCTGATCGACCGCCTCGCGCCGGTCGAGATCGCTGTTGAAAAGGGCCTGCCGCCCGATCTGTTCCTGGACTCGGTCGAGATAATCCCCAAGAACGTCAGCATAAAGGGGAGCGAGAAGGACCTGGCGAAGATCGACGTCGTCAGGATAACGCCCACTCTCGATGAGTTGAAGGCCGGCGGAGAGCTCATGCTGCCCGTCGAGGCCGTGAAGTCCGCCGAGTTCGACGACCAGGTTACGATCGAACCTGAAAAGGTCAAGCTGAGCGCGGTGCTGGCCAGGGGAGTGCCGAAGAAGAACGTCCCTGTGAACGCCAGGATAATCGGCGAGCCGGGAGGCGACTACAAGCTCAAGGCCGTCATAGTCGAGCCGGCCGTAGTGACAGTGGAGGGGCCGCTTTCGAAGCTTGCGGCCGTCACGAAGGTGGACACGGAGACGATAGACCTCACCGGCATCTCAAAGGAACAGAACATGGTGGTGCCGCTCAGGAGCCCGGAGGATCCGCTGGTCGACCTGGTCGGAGTCACGTCGGTCAGGGTGGACGTGCTGCTGTCCCCGTTCACCGTGACCCGCCTCCTGTCCAGGCTGAAGGTGCAGATAGAGGGGCGGAGCGTATACCCGGGCTGGAAGGCCGAGCCGGATTTCGTAAACGTCCTTGTGGAGGGAGCGCCCTCCGAGATTGGCTCGCTCGACGAGAAGGACGTGGTAATACGCCCGTTTGTGAATGTCACCAATATAGTCTCGAGACGCCTCACCGTGCCGGTGCAGATACAGAACAAGTCGGGCGGAAAACTCAAAGTGCTGAAGGTGGATCCTGCCAGCGTCTCTGTAATAGCCGAAGTCAATTAATGAATTCAGCGGGGATGGTGAGCTGTTTGGAAACTGAAGAGAAGACTATTCGTTGTCTTTTTGGAACCGACGGAGTAAGGGATGTGGCCAACAGGGGGGCGATGACCCCGGAGATGGCGCTTCGCCTGGGCAGGTCATTCGTGCTGTTCCTTACAGAGCGGGGGTTCCCGAGGCCAAGAATTGCGGTTGGAAGGGACACCAGGCGCTCCGGTCGCATGCTTGAGGCGGCCCTGTCCGCCGGTATGGCCTCTGCCGGCGCCGAAGTGTCGCTCCTTGGCGTTATGACGACGCCGGGAGTCAGCTTCGCCGTTCGGAGGATGGGATTGACCGGCGGTGCCGTCATAAGCGCCTCTCATAATCCCGCTGAATACAACGGCATCAAATTCCTCGACTTCGAGGGGAAAAAACTGCCTGATGAACTGGAGGGCTCGATAGAGGAGTACATGGGGGACAACCTCACCGACGACTGGCGCCCGACAGGCGCGTCCATCGGCGACATCCGCGACGCCTCCTGTATGATCGGGGAGTACGTCGACAGGATCGTCTCCCTCTGGGAGGACGAGTCGCCCTTCCCGCCCGACGGAGTGGTGGACTGCGCGCACGGAGCGGCCGTCGAGGCCGCCTCCAGGATCTTCAGGAAACTCGGCAAGGACTGGCGCATAATAGGGGACCAGCCCGACGGCCTTAATATCAACGAAGGCGTGGGCGTCATGAACATCTCGCACCTGGCCGATTCCGTCAAAAAACACGGGGTACCGATAGGGATAGCCTACGACGGTGACGCCGACCGGGCTCTTCTGGTCGACGGCAGGGGAAGGGTGCTCAACGGCGACATCATGCTGTGGGTGCTGGCCCGATGGCTCTCCCGCCACGACAGGCTCGGCTCGGGCGTGGTCGCGACGGTCATGAGCAACATGGCGCTCGAGGAACACCTGGGCAGGGAGGGAGTGAAGGTGTTCAGGTGCCAGGTCGGAGACCGCTACGTCATGGACGCAATGTCCAGGGAGGGCGCCCGTCTGGGCGGCGAGCAGTCGGGACACATCATACTCTCCGATTATGTCACCACCGGAGACGGTCTGTGCACCGGACTGCTCTTCCTCAGAGCGTGCGTCGAGCTTGAAGAGGAGATAGACACGCTGGTCGACCGTTTCTCTCCCTACCCGCAGCTCCTTCGCAACGTTGATTTCTCGCGGGACGCGGACCTTTGCGGAAATTTCATCAGGGAGATCTCGCTTGAGGCGGAGTCAATGCTCCAGGGCGCGGGCCGCGTACTGATACGCCCGTCGGGCACGGAGCCGCTGATGCGCATTCTAGTCGAGGCCCGTGACAGAGGACTCATGGAAATGGTATCCGAAAAACTTGTAGACGCCATCAAGTCTCGATGCGGGTCCCAGGGAACGTGGCCGGGGAGATGACTCGCAGATGTCCGCTTCGATAACGAAATGCCTGTTCCCCGTGGCTGGCCTGGGCACCCGTTTCCTGCCCGCCACCAAGGAGATCGCCAAGGAGATGCTGCCTCTGGTGGACCGCCCCATAATCGAGTACGGGGTCGACGAGGCCGTCGGCTCCGGCTGCAGGGAGATGGTGATGATAACCGGCCGCTCGAAGAAGGCCATCGAGGACCACTTCGACCGGTCGTTCGAGCTCGAGGAGCTGCTTAAGTCCAGAAACAAGGAGAGCCTGTACAACGAGGTGGTCTCCCGATCCACGAGGGCTGACTTCATCTACCTTCGGCAGCATCGCCCGCTCGGCCTGGGGCACGCCGTCCTCTGCGGGGAGCCGGTGTGCCGCAACGAATATTTCGGGGTTATCCTGCCGGATGACGTGATGGTCGCCGAGACGCCCGTGCTATCCCAGCTTATCGAGGTGCACAAAGCCAGGGGAGGGTGCGTGCTGGCGCTCGAGGAGGTGCCGGAGGCGGACACCGCCCGGTACGGGATCGTCGTCGCCGAAAGCGCGGGGGATGGAGTCTTCGCGATCAGGGACATGGTGGAGAAACCCGGCCCTGAGAGGGCCCCCAGTCGCCTCGCAATTATGGGGCGCTACATCCTCTCGCCCGGGATCTTCCCCCTCCTCTCGGCCCAGGGTACCGGTGCGGGCGGCGAGATCCAGCTGACGGACGGCATAAGGGCGATCATCGGCGCGGAGCCCGTATGGGGGTTGCTGTACAGGGGCAGGCGCTTCGACTGCGGCACACAGGTCGGTTGGCTTGACGCAAACATCAGCCTGGCCATGGAGCACCCGGCTCTCAGGGAGGTAGTGCTGGAGGCCGTCAGACGCTGCGGGGAGCGCAATTCTATCTGAAACCGGCCTGCGGTTCCGCGGTGAAGGGGGAGTATATCCTTAGGTGGGTAATGTCCCTGTAGGCGAAGTCGTTCCTTCCCGAGGCCTCTGGAAGCCTCTCCCACTTGCCGCCGTCCCTTCGGCAGAGAACCAGCGGCTTCCTTCCGTAGGTTGACCACATGTCCCACAGCTTGTCGGTCAATTGGCTTCCCGGCACCAAGTTCGAGGAGAACAGCGGTGCCGTCCCCGGCAGAGGGGAACCGTCCGGAGCCGCCACTATCAGCCACTGAGTCAACTGCCACGCCGAGGACATCTCCTTCGATGTCGCGGCGTGCAAGAGCGGCAGAACCTGGAATCCCCCGACCACTCCCCTGCGAGCGGTGCTGACGTCTATGACCCCCGAATGGTTGGCCCTTATTCTGCCAACCTGCTGGAACTCGGTCCCGCCGAACCGCCCCACGCCCCTGACCGGGCGTATCACCCTGGCGAGCAGCCTGGGTCCTCGATCGTAATACCCGATGATTCTGCCTCCCGGGCGGTTTTCGATATCGATAATGTACGGAGCGTCATATTCCGCGACCTCGAAGACCAGTGTGTCTCCCTCGCGAGGGACGCCCCTCTCCTGCAGGGGAACCCTCCTGCCGCCCCCGGTGATCACCAGCACCGGAGTGCCTACCGGAGGCGCCCATCCGCCGAAGAAGCCGGTGCCGGCCGGGGAGTCCAGCGAGATGAACGACTGCTCGCCCGCAGCGGGAGCGACCGTGTGTTCGGGTAGGATGCTTATTGTCCGTCCTCGTCCGTCCTCAACGGACAGGGTCAGGTGCACCGCGTTGACGGCAGAGGCAGCCACGCTCCCGGGCGGCGCCCACTTGGACGCCGTGTATCCAGGCCAGCGGGAGGTAGAAGGAAGGGCGCACACCCTCCCTAATTCAACAGCGCTTCCGTCCGGGAGCAGGGCCCTGGCCTCGCCTCCGAGCCTCACGGGAATCTCGACGCAAAAGACCGGCGCTGCGCCCTCGCTCATACAGGGGAGCATAAGGGCGAGAGAAAGGAGGCCAAAGATTAGGAAGCGCCTGAATAGCACCATTATCGACATGAAGACACCCCCTGAAGACCAATCAGCTAAAGATACGGATAAAACCAGATCGACCAGATGTTGCCGACCCAGTGAAAGAGGATGGCCGGCAGCACCGAGGCGTGCCTGTGCCTCAAGAAACCCATGAACAGGCCGGGAAAGAAGGCCAGCATCGCCGCCGGACTGCGAAAGACGTGCGCCAGTCCGAACAGAGCCGACGCGAGCAGAATGCTCCCCCAGGCGGACATCCTCCTAGACAGTATCGACTGCACCCAGCCGCGGAAGAACGTCTCCTCCGCCACTGCCGCTGCGAGCCCCGACAGTATCCCCGCAAATACCTGTCCTCCGGCGTGCGCGGGAAGAGACTGGCTGAAGAAGGCGCACGATATGAACGTCAACGGGACCAGAGTTCCGATCGAGACGATGGCGACATCCCTCGCGGCCGCGCCGGACAGCCTCCAATGAAGCCCGTACCAAGCGGGGGATTCCCCTCTCAGTGCGCACCAGGCGTAAGGAAAATACAGGAAGAAAGCGAACAGTACCATGGCAACCATTTGTCGCACATCATACCACGAAAGACAGAATTTCGGGCAAAGGGCACAGCACGGGAAGTTCCCGCTTGACAGAGAATCAATGGATGCTAGTATTATGGCGTTGTCTAGGATGGGGTGTAGCCAAGCGGCAAGGCAGCGGACTTTGGATCCGTCATCGCTGGTTCGAATCCAGCCACCCCAGCCATGCGGAGATGAAGAGCGGGGGGTTTGGCGGACCCCCCCT